>Ga0255182_1000023_pt1 | contig 250827 bp, 214 predicted proteins | sample Atl_UVDOM_RepA_8_FD_188420 | JGI IMG/M metagenome (GOLD analysis project Ga0255182, IMG submission 188420) | Freshwater microbial communities from Altamaha River, Georgia, United States - Atl_UVDOM_RepA_8d | ecosystem: Environmental > Aquatic > Freshwater > River | place: USA: Georgia...
GCTCGGCCAGCCGCGCGAAGAGCAACCGGCCTGCGGCGGTCTGCACGGTGTTGGTGATCACCACCGGCACGGCATCGCCGATGTGGGCGGCGCCGTGGTCCACCACCACCTTCGTGCCGTCCTCGAGGAATCCGACTCCCTGGTGCGGCGACTCGCCTCGCTTGACGAGCGCCACCCTGAGCGCGTCGCCCGCGGTGGCGCCTGACCGCATCGCGGAGGCCACGGCCGTGAGGTTCATCACCGCCACGCCGTTGATCTGCGCCACGCGCTCCAGGCCGGTGTCCAGCGTGACGATGCGGAACCGTTCCTCCTTGGCGACGTCCACGAGCGCGCGATCGACCGAGCGTCCTTCCGCGCGCAGGTCCTCGATCTCGATGTCGAGGTACGGGTTCGACTGCAGTCGCTGCAGCACGTCGAGCCCGCGACGGCCGCGGCGGCGGCGCTCGGCATCCTCGGAATCCGCGAGCGCCTGCAACTCGTCGATCACGAACTGCGCGACCAGCACCGGCGCATCGATGATGCCCGTGCGCCCGAGCTCCTCGATGCGGCCGTCCACGAGCACCGACGTGTCCAGGAGGAGCGGCCGCGCGCCGCGGACCTGCCGGGCGAACTCGACGTAGGGAATCACCAGGCGGAAGTCGTCGCGGGTCGTCAGCACCACCGAGATCGACAGGTACACCAACGTGAGGCCGATGGTGACCTTGGCGAGCCCCAGGTAGACGGCGCTCGACTCCTTGAGGTCCCACGACGTGGCGACCAGGTCGATCACGCTGCCGACGCCGACCGCGCCGGCCAGCCCGACCATGGTTCCCACGAAGATGCCGACCACCCAGGCCAGCCGCTTGTTCGGGGTCAGCGCGTCGACGGTGATGATGATCAGCCCGAGCGCGACCGACGCCAGCAGCAGCCCGAGCACGGTGCTGAATCCGAAATCGAGCGCGCCCGTCCGGTTGCTCGCCGCGGTCAGCACGACCACGGAGATCAGGAGCACTACGAACACGGCCCGGAGCACCAGCAGCAGCATCCGTTGCGAACGCTCGTCGGCAGCGGCCAGCCGGTTGCGCCGGGCGCCGGGCGTGGCGGTGGGGGCATCGCCCGGAGCACGGGAAGGTGCGTCGCTCATGCTGGGTTTGAGTGTAGCCCTGCGTGCATCGGCCCCCGGCGCCGATGCGCTACCATGATCGCTCTCGCGGCGGCGGGGAGGACGGCCGGGTCCCGTCGTCGGTTGGCCCGTGAACCTGGTCAGGGCTTGACCGCAGCAGCCATAAGCGGCGTCGGCCGAGCGCCGGTCCGCCTGGCCGTCCTCCCCAGCCGCCGCGTCCCGTTTTCCAGTTCTTGCCCCCGCCGTGCGGGACGAGGTGACCGTGGCGATCCGGACGACCAAGAGGAAGAACGACGTCGCGCCCGCGAACGACGCCCCGGCCGCCGGAGGCTCGCTGATCCCGGGCATGGACGAGCCCGCGGCGCCGCGTCACTACACGGTGCTCGCCCGGCGCTACCGGTCACGCGACTTCGACGAGGTGGTCGGCCAGGAGCCGATCGCGCGGACGCTTCGCAACGCGATCGCGTCGGGACGCACCGCGCACGCGTATCTCTTCTGCGGGACCCGAGGCGTCGGCAAGACCAGCATGGCCCGGATCCTGGCACGTGCGCTCAACGCGCAGGGCGATGCGGCCAAGGGGCTCGCGCAGGCGGGTGAGGTGGGCGAGGCGATCATGCGCGGCGAGGACATCGACGTGGTCGAGATCGACGGTGCGTCGAACCGCGGCATCGACGACGCGCGCGAGCTCATCGCCGGCGCGGGGATCGCCCCGGCGCGCGGTGCGTACAAGATCTACATCATCGACGAGGTGCACATGCTGACGGTGCCCGCGTTCAACGCCCTCCTGAAGACGATGGAGGAGCCGCCGGCGCACGTCAAGTTCATCCTGTGCACCACCGAGCCGCACAAGGTGCCGGCGACCATCCAGTCGCGCTGCCAACGCTTCGACTTCCGCAACATCCCGGCGTCGCGCATCGCCGCGCACCTGCAGGACGTGCTGCGGCGCGAGTCGATTCCCGCGGAGGAGGCGGCGGTGCTGCAGGTCGCCCGTCTGGCCAATGGCTCGATGCGCGACGGCCTCAGCCTGCTCGACCGCCTCGTCGCGGCGGGCGGCGATGCCGGGATCACCCGGCAGCTCCTCGAGGAGGTGCTCGGCCTTCCCGACGCGCAGATGGTGTCGTCGATCGCCTCCGCCGTGGGGGCGGGCGATCCGCGGGCCGCGCTCGAGTCGGCCGCGCGGCTGCTGGAGGCCGGCACCGGCATCGAGCAGGCGCTGGAGCTGCTCGCCGACCGGTTCCGGACGCTGATGGTGGCCGCGGTGTGCGGCGAGGCCAGCGAGCTGGTGGAGCTTCCCGACGACCAGCGCGCCGACGCGGCCCGGGACGCGCGCGCGTTCGACCCGGCCACGCTGTCCCACCTGGTGGCCGTGTGCGATGCCGTGCTGCGCTCCGCCAAGCAGAGCGGGGCGCCTCGCACGCTCTTCGATGCCGCGATCGTGCGGATGGCGCTGGCGGCCCGGTTCGCGCCGGTGTCCGAGGCGATCTCGAGCGCCGGCGCCGCGGAGCCCCCGGCAAAAAAAGCGTCGCGCCCCGGGTGAGCCTTCCCGCCGCGGCGCCCGTCGCCGCGACGCCGAAGCCTCCCCTCGGGGCGCCTGCCGCCGCGACGGCACCCATGGCAACCCGTCCCGGCGCCCGAGACCCGCGCGCCGACGAGGCGGCCGCGTCGAACGCGTTGGTGAAGCAGTTGGCCGAACTCTTCGATGCCACGATCGTCGGCATCACTCCCTTGGGTACGCTTTCGACGTCGTCGGCCCCGGATGCGGCCCCCGCCTCCCGGCCGGTCGACGATGACGGTCCCGCAGCGGCCATGGACGACCCCGACCAGGACGGAGGCACGGATGTTTGACAAGTTGAAGGCCGCCGCCGGCGTCGCGGGCATGCTCAAGGACTTGCCGCGCATGCAGGCGAAGTTCGTGGAGACCAAGGAAGAGCTCGGGCGCATCCAGTGCACCGGGCACTCGTCGTGCCGGCGCGTCCGGGCGATCATGAACGCCCGCGTCGAGCTGCTTTCCGTGGACATCGATCCCGGCTTCGCGCAGGCGGCCACGCCTGCCGCCCGCGCTGACCTCCAGGTGGCCATCGCCGAGGCGGTCAACGACGCCATCATCCACGCCCGGCGCGAGGCCACCACCCGCATCGCCGACGTGGCGCGGGAGATGGGGCTCCCCGTGCCGGCCCAGCTCCTCGCGCACCTCCAGTAGCCGTGCCTGCCGACCGGTCGAGTTCCGCGTATCCGGAGTGCGTCGTGCGCCTCATCGAGGAGTTCGCGCGGCTGCCGGGCATCGGCCGCCGCAGCGCCGAGCGGCTCGCGTTCTTCGTGCTGAAGAGCCCCGAGCCGGAGGCACTGCGGCTCGCGCGCGCCATCCAGGACGTCAAGCAGCGGATCCGCCACTGCTCGGTGTGCTGGAACCTCACCGACCGCGACCCGTGCCCGGTGTGCTCCTCCGAGGCGCGCGATGCGTCCACCGTGATGGTGGTCGAGCAGCCCAAGGACCTCATCAGCCTGGAGCAGACGGGGATGTTCCGCGGCGTCTACCACGTGCTGATGGGCAGGCTCGACCCGCTCGACGGCGTCGGCGCGGACAGCCTCACGCTCGCGGACCTGCTGCGCCGGGTCGATGACCCCGCGCGCAACGCGCGCGGCGTGGCGGTGCGCGAGGTGATCCTCGGGATGAACCCCGACATGGAGGGCGAGAGCACCGGTCTCCAGGTGGCGGCCGAGATGGCCCGCCGCGGCGTCCGGGTGACCCGGCTCGCCCGCGGCCTGCCCACCGGGGGGCAGATCGAGTACGCGAGCAAGGCGGTCCTTGCCGACGCCATCGCCTGCAGGCAGGACCTCTGATCGATGCGGCTCGAGGCCAGTCAACGCCTGCGGACCGGGCAGCAGCTGCGGATGGTGCCGCGGCTGATCCAGTCGATGGAGGTGCTGCAGATGCCCGTCGGCGAGCTGCAGGAGCGGATCGCCGCCGAGCTCGAGCGAAACGTGGCGTTGGAGGCCGCCGAGCCTCGCATCGCCGCCGAGGAGCATCGCCCGGCGCACGACCGTGATCATGCGGGCGGCGATGCTTCCGCGGAGGCATTCGAGCGGCTGCGCCACTTCGAGCGTTCCTACAAGGACATGCTCGACGGGGACGGTCCGCGGGTGCGCCGCCACGATGGAGAGCGCGACAGCAAGATGGACGCCATGGCCAACGCGCCGAGCCGGGCGGAGAACCTCTCCGAGCGCCTGCTCCACGACTGGCGGATGGCCGAGGTGCCGGCGTCCCTGCGCGCGCCCGGCGCGGCGATCATCGAGGCCCTTGACGCGGACGGCCTGCTGCACGTCCCGCTCGAGTCGCTTCGCCCGGCGGCGGGTCGGCCGCCGTGGACGCCCGAGCAGCTCGAGCGCGCGCTCGCCGCGGTCCAGTCGCAGCTTGATCCCCCGGGGATCGCCGCCCGCGACCTCCGCGAGTGCCTGCTCCTGCAGGTGGACGCGTTGCTCGACGGCCGCGACGGCCCGCCCGTCGACGGTGCGCCCCGCGCCGCGCTCGAGGACGCGCGGACGATCCTGCGCCGGCACTGGAGCGACTTCCTGGAGAACCGCCTCCCGCGGATCGAGCAGCGCGCCGGGCTCCCCATGGCGCGCATTCACGCCGCGCGGGATGCCCTCCGGCGCCTGCGCCTGGCGCCGGGCGGCGACGTGGCCCCGCAGGAGGTGCGCCCCATCGTCCCGGACGTGGTGGTCGAGTACGACGCGGACCGCGACCGCTACGTGGCCGCGTTGGCCGACGGGCACCTCCCGGTGCTGCGCGTCAGTCCGGAGTACGGGCGGATGGCCAAGGACCCTGCCGTCGATGCCGCCGCGCGCGAGTTCGTCGGCACGAACGTGCGCAGCGCCGAGTGGCTGATCGAGGCGATCCACAACCGGCGCAACACGCTGCTGCGCGTGGTCGAGCAGGTGATCGAGCGCCAGCGACCGTGGTTCGACGAGGGGCCGCAGGCGCTTCGTCGCCTGGAGATGTCCGAGGTTGCCGGTGCCCTCGGGCTGAGCGTCGGCACCGTGAGCCGTGCGGTGAGCGGGAAGTCCATGCAGACGCCGCGCGGGATGGTCGACCTGCGCCGCTTCTTCTCGGGGGGCGTGGAGACGGCCTCCGGCGACTCGGCGAGCTGGGAGGCGATCCGGGGAATGGTGCGAGAGGAGGTGGAGCGCGAGGACCGCGCTCGGCCGCTCTCGGACGAGGCGATCGCGGCCCGGCTCAAGGAACGCGGCGTCACCATCGCCCGCCGCACGGTGGTGAAGTACCGCGAGCAGATGGGGATCCCGTCCGCGCGGCACCGCAGGTCGCACGGGTCCTGAACGAGGCCGGGCTACACTCCGGGCCATGTCCCAGGCCGCAGCCTCCACCGCCGTCGCGCCGCTGCCCGCGCGTCCCCGAAAGATCTGGATGGATGGCCGATTGGTCGATCCCGCCGACGCCACCGTGTCCGTGTACGACCATGGCCTGCTCTACGGGGACGGCGTCTTCGAGGGACTGCGCTGCTACCGGGGACGGATCTTCAAGATGGAGTCGCACCTGCGCCGCCTCGAGGAGAGCGCGGCGCGCATCCGGCTGTCGATCCCGTTCTCGCGGGAGCAGCTCGCGGCGGCGATGCGCGAGACGATGGACGCGTGCGCCATGCCCGACGGGTACATCCGCCTGGTCGTGACGCGAGGGGAGGGCACGCTTGGGCTGCATCCCTTCAAGTGCCCGCGTGCCGGCTGCTTCATCGTCGTCGACGGCATCCAACTGTATCCGCCCGAGCTCTACCGCGACGGAATGAGGATCATCGTCGCCAAGCGGCCGCGGATCCCCATGCAGTGCCTCGACCCGGCGATCAAGAGCCTCAACTACCTGAACAACATCCTCGCCAAGATCGAGGCGATCGATGCCGGCGTGCTGGAGGCGATCATGCTGAACGTCGACGGCGACGTCAGCGAGTGCACGGGGGACAACATCTTCGTGGTCCGGAACGGCCGCATCGAGACCCCGCCGACCGACTCCGGGATCCTGCACGGCATCACCCGGCAGTACGTGATCGAGACGCTCGCCCCGGCGATCGGCGTGCGGGTCGAGGAGCGGCGGCTGTCGCTCCCGGACGTGCTGTCGGCGGACGAGGTGTTCCTGACGGGCACCGCCGCCGAGGTGATCGGCGTGAGCGCCGTCGGGGACCGCGTGATCGGCGCGGGCCGCGTGGGCGAGGTGACCGCGCGGCTGGTCGACGAGTTCCGCCGCCGCATCGCGGCGGGCGCCCCCGAGGATTGATGCGCTGCAAGGGCTGCGGGTACTCGCTGTTCAACCAGCCCGGCCGCACCTGCCCGGAGTGCGGGCGCCCCTTCCTGCCGAGCGAGTTCGAGTTCCGGCCGAACGCGGTCGAATTCTGCTGCACGGCGTGCGGGCAGCAGTACTTCGGCACCGATGGCTCCGGTCTTCCGGAGCCGCGCGCCTTCGACTGCGTGCGCTGCGGTGTGCGCTGCGAGTTGGACGCGATGCTCCTGCGCGCCGCCCCGGGCGTGGATCCGGACCGCACGGAACGGCGGCTGGTCCCGTACGAGGATCCGGCCATCCGCAGCCGGGTGGCACGGTTTCTCGGGACGGTGCGCGACGGCATGGTGCGGCCCGTGATGCTCGGGCAGGCGGTGGCGTCGTCCTGTTCGGGGCGGCGGGCCACCGTGTTCGCGATGTGGGTGGCGGCGTGGGTGGTGGTTCCCACCTGGGTCGCGGGGCTTGCCTTCATGGCGCTGAACGGGATCCGCGGCGGCGGCATCGGCGGGCAACGAATTCAGGAGATGGCCGTGGCCACGGCCTTCGCGGTGGCGGCCTTCGCGGCGCTGCTGGCTGCGGCGCTCGGGCTGACCGCGCTTGCGTGGTGTGCGCTTCGGCTGGCGGGCGAGCGATTGCCCTTCGCGAAGGCCTGGGCCGTGGCGGCATACACGTCCGGCCCGATGCTGGTGCTCGCGGTGCCGTGCGTGGGCCCGTACTGCGGCTCGACGCCCGCCCTGGTGTGGTGGGCGATCGTCGCGGGGATCGGCCTGGCCGCGTTGGTCCCGGGCTGGAAGGCGATGGTGGCGATCGGCGCGGCGGTGATGCTGGTGCTCGGCGGCCTGGCGGTGGCGGTGGCGTCGGTGGTCATGAGCATCACCGGCGCGATCCAGGCGGGAGGGGCACCTCCGACGCCCGCGGGGCCGCCGCCTGCGGCGGTCGCCCCCATGCCGGTCGCGGAGGACGCGCCATGAGCGGCGATCGCGTCGCACCTGCGTTGACCGCGGGCCGATGGCCGGTGCCGTCGGTGCGCGTGGCGATGCGGGCCTTCCTGGGAGCGGTGGCTGTTGCCGCGTGTGCGGTGCTGCTGACGGTGGCGGGCGCCATCGACGAAACCGCGGTGGCGGTCGGCCTGGCGACCTTCGGGTGCGGACTGGCCGTGCTGGTGGCCGCGCTGGTGGCCGACCGTGGTCGCTTTCAACCCCTGATGTCCGTGGGGTCGTGGTCCGTGGTGCTGGCCACGTCCCTCGCGTTCGTGTTGCTGGCGATCGACGGCCGCCGGGGGTGGCCGGATCCGCCTCGGCTGCTCGAGACATCGGCCGCGGTGCTGGGCGTGATCGGGGCGTGGAGCATCGGGTGCGGGCTGGCACTCGTCGCGCGGTCCACGGCGTGGCCGGTGCTGCTGTCGCAGTGGCTGGCGGTGGCGATGGGATCGATCGGTGCGCTGTTCGTGCTGGCGTTGGCCACGGCCCCCGACTGGGTCAACGCCACGGTCCGGGCGGCAGGCACCACGTGGGTCGAGCGTGGGCTGGCTGCGGTCATGGTGACCGGGATCGGCGCGTTGGTGGCGCAGCCGGTGCTCCTGCGCCTCACGCGCGCGGCCGTCGACGACCAAGCCGGCGCGCTGGGCGGGCGCCGCGTGCCGGTGGACCTGCGCTGCCCCCGTTGCGGAGCGTCGTGCACCGTGAGCGCCAACGTCGACGGCTCGTGCCCGGCGTGCCGGCTGGCGCTGCGCGTCGAACTCGCGGAACCGCGCTGCCGATGCGGCTACCTCCTCCATGCGCTCGAGGCGCCGTCCTGCCCCGAGTGCGGCGCGGCGGTCCCCGAGGCGCTCCGGTGGAGCCCGGTCAGGCCTTCGCCGGAATCGCCGTGACGGTGAGCGCCACGGCGTCGGCGGGCTTCGGCGCGCGCGGGGCCTGCTGGTGCATCGGCTTGGAGCGGAACTCGCTCCAGTCCGAGACCTTCAGGTCCGGCGACTCCGGGCCGTCGTGCACCTTCAGGAGGTCGTAGGCGTTATCGCGCTGCGCGGGCAGGAATCCCGCATCGCGGATCAGCCGGCAGAGGAGGGGCTCGTTCAGGCAGTGCACGGTGCCCGCGCTCGAGACCACGTTCTCTTCCATCATCACGCTTCCCATGTCGTTGGCGCCGAACCGCAGGCCCACCTGGCCGACGTGCGGGCCCATGGTCACCCAGCTGGCGCCGATCGAGTGGACGTTGTCGAGGTACAGCCGGCTGGTCGCCTGCGTGCGCAGGTACTCGGTGGCGCCGGCCATGCGGACCCGCCGCCCGAACTCCGGGTGCAGCTCCTTGCTGCCGCTGCCGTCAAGCCGGGCCACGGCATCGCCGGGGAAGGGCTGGGCGAGGTCGTCGCCGGCGCCCTGGCCCCATTCCTTGGCGCGGCCGAGCGGCGTGTTCTCCCGCTGGAACGGCCAGGAGATGAATGCCTTGTAGCGACCTCCGCCATCGGCGGCGAAGTCGGCGATCGCGCGGTCCTGCCACCGTCGCGTCAGCTCCATGTGATGGACGCGGTCGGCGTGGCCCTCGATGTGCCCGAACATCATGGTGCTCGAGGTGTTCATGCCGAGCCCATGCGCCACGTACATGGTGGTGAGCCACGCCTCGGCGGTGCACTTGCCCAGGCCGATCTTGCTGCGCACGGCGGGGGCGAAGATCTCGCCGCCGCCGCCCGGCACGCTGTCGAGGCCGGCCTCCTTCAGCTGCGTCATCACCCCGCGCACCTTCTCCTCGTAGGTGGCGCCCGGCGGGTCGAAGAAGTTGACGAACTCGACGAACTCCGGCGGGCTGAACGCATGCACGTGCACCCGCGGGAAGCGGCGCTTGATCTCCCGGAGGAGGTCGAGGTACCAGCCGAGCGGCAGCTCGGGGTTCATGCCGCCCTGCATCAGGATCTGCGTGCCGCCGATGTCGACGAGTTCCTGCACCTTGCCGAGCAACGCGTCGTACGACAGCGTGTACGCGTCGTGGTCGCCCGCGTCGCGGCGGAACGCGCAGAACGTGCACTTGGCGGTGCAGACGTTCGTGTAGTTGATGTTGCGGTCGATCACGTACGTGCGGACGTGGTCGCCGTGGATCTCGCGGCACCGGCGGTCGGCCCACTCGCCGAGGTCCTCGAGGGGCATGCCGCGGAGGATCCGCAGGCCCTGCTCGGGGGTGAGTCGGGCGGCCCCCGCCACCACCGCCTCCATGAAGGCATCGTCGGCGAGCGGGTCGGCTTGGGGGTGGATGGCGGGGCTCGGGGCCGTCATGGATCCCGAAGTGTAGGACGCCCCGTCGCCCGGCTCACACCCGGACGCGCTCCCAGCGGGTGCCCATGAACCGGCCCAGGAAGAGGAGCCCCCGCACGCCCAACTCCACGCACAGCCCGATCCAGATCCCGGCGAGGCCCAGTCCCAGCGTCACCCCGCATACGTAGGCGAGCGGCACCCGCACCAGCACCGTCGAGGCAAGGGTGATCCACAGCGTGCCCTTGGCGTCGCCGCATCCCTTGAGGCCCTGGCGGATCACCATCGCCATGGCAAAGAAGACCTGCACGATTCCGCAGATGAAGAGGAGCCTCGGCACTTCGGCGATCACCACCGGGTCGCGGCTCATCCAACGCGCCATGGGCTCCCCCGCCACCATGAAGACGATGCCCAGGGCGCCCATGATGGCCATGGCCACCCAGAGGCAGCTCCAGATTGCCCGGCGCGCGAGCGCGACCGAACCCGCCCCCATGTACTGGCCGGCCAGCGCCCCGGCGGCGGTGCCCATGGCGAAGCCGGGGAGGAAGCTGAAGGCCTCCCACCGCACCGTGACCATGTGCGCACCGAACAGGCCCTTCACCGGCCCGGCATCGCCCCCCTGTGCCACGGCGATCATGCCGATGAACTTGGTCACCCCGATGCTGGTGGTCGCCCACATGGTGGCGCCCTCCAGCATGTTGGGGACGCCCAGCCGCACGATCCGAGCCAGCATCCCGCGGTCGGTGCGCAGGTCGGTGCCGTCGATGCGGAAGTCCTTCACCCCGCGGAACAGCACCGCCAGCGTCCACGCCCCGCCCACGAAGTAGCTGATCGACGTTCCGGCCGCGATGCCCCACACGCCCCAGCGCTCGGGATCGAAGGGGAAGGGGTTCTGCAGCGGGTCGCCGCCGAATCCCACGTCGACCCCGGAGAGCGCCCAGGAGAACGCCACGTTCACCACGTTGACGGCGATCGCGATGGTGCTCGGGCGCGTCGTCTCGCCGGCGCCGTGGAGCGCCATGCCGCCGACCATCATCACGCTCATCGCCGGCATGCTCACCGCGATGGCGTGGACGTACTCGTTGGCGTAGCGCAACGCCTCGCCCGAGAGCCCCATCCATCCGGCCACCCACGGGCCGGTGAACCACACGGCGGCCGCGGCCAGCGCCCCCGCCACCAGGCTCGCCGACACGGCCGTGCCGCCGGCGGCGCGCGCCTCGCGGAGGTCGCCCGAGCCCATGGCGCGCGCGATGATCGCCTGCGCGCCGATCCCGATCCCCATCAGCACGATGGACGCCACCCACATGAAGCTCGCCCCGAAGCCGACGCCGTCGAGGGCGGCCCCGGCGACGCCGGTCGGCAGGTTGCCGGCGAGCAGCGTGTCGGTGGTGCCGACGAGCGCCGACATGAGTTGCTGCAGCAGCACCGGCACCGACAGGATCCAGATCGACTCCCACAGCCCCTTGCCGGCGAGTCGGCCGCTGCGGATGATCCGCTCGTCGTCCGCGGCCGCCTCCTGGACGGCGATCGAGATCGCCGGATCGCCGAACGCGTCGACGGCGCCCTCCGCCGCGCGGCGGCGAAGGTCCTCCGCGGCCGTCTCGGGCGTCGGGTCTCCGTGGGTCAAGGGGTCGATGCTAGGCGGGCGGTGCGGCAGCGGCGCCAGGCGTCGGCTCCGGGGCGGCCGGTGCGCTGGCCGTGCCGCGGTCGAGGCCGGCCGGCGGACCCGGCTGCTCCCACGTCGGGATGGCCCAGAACATCAGGTAGTCGCCGAAGCCGAGCTGGCGTTCGAACGTCGGGTAGTAGTAGGGAACGTCCTGGCGCAGGGCCTTCGGATCCGCATCGAGCCATCGCCGCCACCCGGGCGCATCGAGGGCAAAGTCGGTGCCGGTGATCAGCCGAAGGCTGTCCGCCGCCGCCAGGTTGACCGCCAGCTCGCGGTCGTCGAGGGCGCTGCACAGGGCCTCGAACGCATCGCGGGTCGGGTACTGCCCGAGCGCGATGGCCAGTTCCACGCGGATGGACGCCGGTTCGTCCTCGCGGATGAGCTTCTTCCAGATCTGGTCCGCGATGGCCGGGTTGTGCACGCGCTGGAGCCCGCGCGCCGCCGCCAGCCGCACCTGCTCGACGGGACTGTCGAGCTGGCGCGCCACCAATGCGGCGTCCTCGGGCCGAGCGTGGCGGCACAGTGCCTGGATGGCGGTGGACTTCACCAGCGGATCGGAGTTCTCCTCGATGTACAGCCGGTACAGGTTGACGTACACGGGGTCACCGCCGAACCCGGAGTTCCCGAGCAACAGCACGCCGCGGCGCTGGTTCTCGGGGTTGGCGTCGTCCACCGCCCATCGGCCGGCCTCCGCCGGCGATGGCGGGAAGATCGAGTTGGACGCGTCGCTGAAGTCGCTCGACATCTGCTCGCAGCCAGCGCCCCACGCAAGCGCCGCGGCCAAGGCGCCGCAGGCGGTCAGGCGTGCCGTGCTGGCGGCGGCCGGGGTTGGCGTGCGTCCGTGCATCTCGACGCGGAGCATACGGACCCTACGATCCCCGTCATGTCCCGCGTACGCATCGACGGCGTGGCCCTCGGCCCCTTCCAGACCAACTGCTACGTGGTCTCCGACCCCTCCGATGCGGCGCGCGAGTGCTGGATCGTCGATCCGGGCTTCGGTCCGGGACCGGTGATCGAGGCGGTGCGCCGTGAGGGGCTCCGGCCGGTGGCCATCCTGCTGACCCACGCCCACGCCGACCACATCGGCGGCGTCGAGGCGGTGCGGCGTGCGTTCGCGGGGATTCCGGTGCGCCTGCACCCGGCGGAGGGCGCGTTCATGACGGACCCGGAACTCAACCTGAGCTCCTTCGCGGGCGTGCCGGTCACCGCCGCGCCGGCGGACGGGACCCTCGACGACGGCGATGTCCTGTCCCTCGGCGGCAGCCGTTGGCGCGTGCTCCACGTGCCCGGCCACAGTCCGGGCAGCGTGGCGCTGGTGGAGGATGCCGCGGGCGAGGCGATCGTCGGGGACACGCTGTTCGCCGGGTCGATCGGGCGCACCGACTTCCCGACGAGCGACCCGCAGGCGATGCGCCGCTCGCTCGAGCACGTGCTCATGGGCCTGCCCGACGAGACGCGGGTGCATCCGGGCCATGGTCCGGCGACGACCGTCGGCCGGGAGCGCCGCGCGAACCCGTGGCTTGCCGACTACGGCTGGGCCGGGGCCTGAGCGGCGCCGGCCGCGGACGCGGACGCGCGGTCGGTGATCCAGCGGTCGATCCGGTCCTCCAGCACGTCGAGCGGAATCGCTCCCGCGCCGAGCACCGCGTCGTGGAAGGCGCGCACGTCGAATCGGTCGCCCAGGCGCTCCTCGGCGCGCGACCGCATCGCTCGGATCCGCAGCTCGCCGATCTTGTACCCCGTGGCCTGGCCGGGCCAGTCGATGTAGCGATCGATCTCGCGCTCGATGTTCAGGACGCTCAGCGCCGTGTTGCGGCGCATGAAGGCGACGGCACGGTCGCGCGTCCACCCGAACGCATGCATCCCCGTGTCGACCACGAGCCTCGTGGCGCGCCACATCTCGTAGAGCAGCCTGCCGAAGTCGGCGTACGGATCGTCGACGTAGAGCCCCATCTCGATGCCGAGCCGCTCGGCGTAGAGGGCCCATCCCTCGACGAACGCCGTGAAGTGCATGTCGCGGCGGAACTCCGGTTGCCCGTCGAGCTCCTGCGCGAGCGACACCTGCAGGTGGTGCCCGGGCACCGCCTCGTGCAGCGACAGCGGGAACACCTCGTAGAGCGGTCGCTGGTCGAGCGCGTGGGTGTTGGCGTAGAACCACCCGGGCATCCCCGCGCGAAGCGAGCCGGGCATGTAGTACGCGGTCGTCTGCGTCGGTGCCATGAACCGGGGGATGGCCTGCACGCCGTACGGATTGCGCGGCAGCGTGCCGAACAGCGCAGGGAGCTTGGCGTCGATCCGCTTGCATGCGTCGCGGTACCGCGTGAGCAGCTCGCCCTCGCTGCGCGCGTAGAAGCGGGGGTCCGTGCGCAGGTGCTCGACGAAGGCGGCGAAGCGCTCGTCCGCGGGCAGCGCCGCCCGCGCGGCGTCGGTGGTGGACCAGTCGGTCCGGGAGATCACCTCGAGCATCTCGGCGCGGATCCGGGCCACCTCGGCGAGCCCGGTCTCGTGGATCTCCTTCGCCGTCATGGCGGTGGTGGTGTGCTCGCGGAGCGCGTGGTCGTACCACGCGGCGCCGTCGGGATAGTCGGCGGCGGCGATCCCCTCCCGGCATGCCGGCAGGTAGGTGTCCCGGAGGAACCGCGCCAGCGCACCGAGCTCGGCCACGGTCTCGTCGAGCCATCGGTCGGCCTCGGCGCGCAGCCGCGCGCGCCGTTCCGCGGGCACGACGGCCGGCATGGCGGCGATCGCGTCGCGCAGCTGCGCCAGGTTGCCCGCGGCCACGGCCGCCACTTGGTCGGGCACCGCGCCCATCGTGACGCGCGGTGGCACCCGACCTTCCTCCAGCCCCATGATCAGCAGGTCCTGCGTGTCGCGCACCATCTGCGGCACGGCGCTGAGGCGCTTCACCAGGTTCTCCCAGTCCTCGGCGGTGCGCAGCGGGACGCGTTCGGCCATCTGCGGGATGTCCTGCTGCGGACCGCCTCGCCCCGAGATCGGCATCAGGAACGTGCGGAAGCGATGGCCGGCCTTGCCTTCGCGCAATTGCCGCGTCAGGAGCTGCCAGCCGAGACGGTCGCCCTCCGGCAGCGTCCCCGGGTCGATCTCCAGCATCTCGTCAAGGAAGATGTCCTCCTGCGCGCGCCGCGACTCGATGCCGCGGATCGAGCGGTCGGCGATGCGGTCCGGGGTCGGCGTGGCGCGCCCCGATGCCAGCGCGTCCTCGGGCCACGCCGTGTCGCGCCAGCGCTGGTACTCGTCGACCAGGTCCGCCCAGCGCCCGGCGGGACCGGGAGCGGGGCCAGCGGGCGGATCCACGACGAGCATGGCCGTGAGGGCAAGGGCGGTGAGCATGGCGGCATCTTCCCCGAAAGGGGCTTCCCCGCGCGGGTCGGCAATTTGTGCTCAATGCACCGTTGCCCCCGCGCCCGCGCCGACCGGCGGGGCTACCCTCGCCACCATGGACGGCCGCATCACCATCCGCCTCGGTCACTCGCCCGACCCTGACGACGCCTTCATGTGGTGGCCGCTCCTCGAACTCGGCGGCCCGGCGCGCATCGCCTCGCCGCGATTCCGCTTCGAGGCCGTTCCGGCGGACATCGAGGCGCTCAACCGGCGCGCCGTGGCCGGTGACGACCTCCTCGAGGTCTCGGCGTTCAGCGCGGCCACCTACGCGCGCATCGCGGATCGATACGCCATCACTGCCTGCGGAAGCTCGGTCGGCGACGGCTACGGGCCGAAGCTGGTGGCGCGTTCCGCCCGCAGCGCCGAGTCGCTCCGGGGTGCCCACCTTGCGATACCGGGCACCGGCACCACGGCGTTCCTCGCCACGAGCCTGCTGCTCGGCCCGGGATCGTTCCGTGCGACCGTCGTGCCGTTCAAGGAGATCCCGGCGGAGGTGGCCGCCGGCCGATTCGACGCGGGCGTCGTGATCCACGAGGGCCAGCTCACGTTCGGCGACCAGGGTCTCGTGCTGGTGGAGGACCTGGGACGGTGGTGGCGCGAACTCACCGGCCGCCCGCTTCCGCTCGGCGCCAACGGCGTGCTGCGGTCGCTCGAGGAGCGTCACGGGGCGGGCACCGTTTCGGAGATCGCCGCGCTGCTCGAGCGGAGCGTTGCCTACGCACTCGAGCACCGCGAGGAGAGCATCCGCTACGCACTGGGCTTCGCCGACGGCATGGCCCCGGAACTGGCGGACCGGTTCATCGCCATGTACGTGAACTCCTGGACGCTCGACGTGGGCACCGAGGGCCAGGCGGCGGTGGCCGAACTGCTCTCTCGGGCGGCCGACGCGGGGCTTCTGCCGCGAGTGGCGGTCCCCGACATCGTCGGCACGGCGTGGGGCAGCCGATATGCTGCGCCGCCTTCCCGATGAGCTCCGCGCTTCCCCCAGCCACCGACACCGAGATCGGATACGCGCCGCCGACGGTGCGACAGTTCAGCGTGTTCCTCGACAACAAGGTCGGCAAGCTGCTCGAACTCCTCCGGACCTTCGACGAAGCCTCCTCGACGCGCATGGCGGCGTTCGCCATCACGGACTCCAGCGACTTCGCGGTCGTGCGGATGATCTTCACGAACGCCGATGCCGCCCGGCACATCCTCCGCCGGAGCCAGTACACGTTCTCGGAGACCGACCTGCTCATCGTCGAGATCGGCGCGGAGCAGGGGCTCAGCGGAGCGTGCCTCTACCTGCTGGGTGCCGAGCTCAACATCCGGTTCGCGTACCCGATCATGCTGCGCGGAGACCGTCCCGCGGTGGCCATCTCGGTCGACGACAACCACCTCGCGGGGCAGATCCTGCTGCGCAAGCGCTTCCGGTTGCTGTGCGAGGAGGATCTCGCGCCCTCCGGCCACGATTGACCGTCGCGCCGCCCGGCGCACCCCTTTCCCGCCCGCAACGGAGACCCCCACATGGCCCGCATCGTCCGCTTCGTCGCCACCGCTCCCGTGAAGGTCGAGCCCTCCGACAAGCCCCTCTTCATCTGCGCCTGCGGCCTGACGCGCAACTTCCCCTTCTGCGACGGCTCGCACAAGGCCGCACGGTCCGAGTCCGAAGGCCAGCTGTACGTCTACGGCGATGACCGCCAGCCGGCGTCGCATGGCCCCGATGGATTCACGGGCTGCACCTGCGGCGCGTGACGTGCGAGGTCCGCGCGGGCGGCGGGGGCCGCAGTCGCTCGGACAGGCACGGCCTTCGGCCGCGAACTCGCTTGGTGCGGCCCCCGCCGCCCGCGCTTGCGTTGGCGACGGAGTGTGCATCTTGGTTGGTGGTCAGGCCGGGTAGCGGGCGCTCGTCTTCTGCGTCTCCCAGATCTCGACGTGGGCGAGGGCCGCGCCGGAATCGGCGAACCGCGGCTCCAGCAGGTCGTGGCACACGCGCGCGATGTTCTCGACGCTCGGGTTGAGCGTCGCGAACTCGGGGCAGTCGGCGTTGAGGTGCTTGTGGTCGAAGCGGTCGATCACGGCGTCGTTCACGATGCGCTCGAGGCGGTCGACCGGGAACCCGGGGGCGCCGGGCCCGGCGGGGACGCGCACCGCCACGGCCACCCGGTAGTTGTGGCCGTGGCCGCCGGGGTGGTTGCACTTGCCGAAGGCGGCGCGGTTCTCCTCGTCGGACAGTTGCGGGCAGTGCAGTCGATGCGAGGCGCTGAACTCGAAGGACTCAACCAGGAGCGCGTGGTCAGGCATGCGATGGTCCCATCGGTGCTCGATGAACGGGCTGGGCGCCCAGGAGAGGGAGTCGAGTGATCCGCGCGGCGGCGCGCCCGCGGAAACCAATGCAGCAAGCCGGGCAATGATCGCCGCGGGGGACTCCCCGCGCCCGGCGGCGGCGCGCAATTCGGGCCAGACCCGGCTCCGAACCAGGGCGTCGACGTGTTGGATGCCCACCAGGTAGCCGGTCACGGGGTCGGGCTCGCCGCGCCACGCCACCGTGACCTCATGATGGCCCTCGAACGCGGTGGCCGGGGGGATTCCGGCGAATCCGTTGGCCCCTTCGGCAGAAGGTCCGAATAACCCAGCACGCACCGTCCGGCGCAGGACGATCGGGGCGCATGGATGATTTTTCGATGCATTCATCACGGGAAGGCCGAAGCGAACGCGGTACGCCTGTGCCGGACTCTACAGTAGTGCGGTCGGAGAACCACTTGCCCCCGGAAGGGCTCGGCGTGAGCTTTGCTCCGCCGGGCCTTTTTCATTCCATGCGCTCCGCCATCACCGTCATCTTCGTATGCGCCGCGGCATCGATCGCCTTCGGCTGCGCAGCGCCTGCCGCGTCCCCGGTCGCGGATGCACGCGCCGGGGCACCGATCTCGCTTGGTGCAGGCATGACCATCGACCGCGCCGCACGAGAGGTGCGCATCGAGGCCGAGGTCGCGTGCACGAGCGGATGGCTCGAACAGGCCGTCTGCCGCGCAGGTACGCGAGAGCACGAGTCGTTGTTGGTCATCAACCTGCCACCCGGCCGGGTGCACGCGGCGCTCTTGCTCATCGGCCTCGAGCCCGGCCAGCCGGGGCGATGGGAGCAGTCGCCCGACGGCGCGTCCGTGAGGCGCTTCCGTCCGGAAGGGGACGCCGTGGATGCGTGGGTCGAGGTCGCGGGCACGCGCGTCCCGCTGTCGTCCTGGATCCGGGACCCCGTGCGGGGGCGTTGGTTCCCGGAGCAGCCGTGGGTGTTCGCGGGTTCGCGCATGCGCCGGCTGCCGCCGGGGCGGGGCGGCGGGGAACAGTACGTCGCCGACGCCACCGGCAGCGTGATCGGCATCGTGACGTTCGGCGACGAAGTCGTGTCGTTCCGCGAGGTGCTGTCCGACAAGGTCGAGACCGACGCACCGGAGTGGCAAGCCGCGACCGAACGCATCCCGGAGACCGGCACGCGCGTGACGTTGGTGCTCACGCCGTCCGCGCCGCGCGGGGCCGCGCCGTGAGGTTCGTCGGCATCGATCCCGGCCTGCGCCTCACGGGATACGCCTGCGTGGACCTGCGGCCCGGCGGCATCGACCCGGTGCTCGTGGAGGCGGGGGTCATCCGGCTCCGCGCGGATCGATCGATCTCCTCACGGCTGCGCACGCTCCACGAGGAGTTGGGGGCGCTGTTCGACGAGGTTCGGCCGGAATGCGTCGCGGTGGAGTCCGTCTTCGCGAACTCGGCGCACGTGCGCACGGCGATCGTCATGGGGCATGGTCGCGGCGTGGTGCTGCTGGCCGCCGCGCTGCGCGACATTCTCCTCGTGGAGTTGGCGCCGGCCGAGGTGAAGAAGGCGCTCACCGGGCGCGGGCAAGCGTCCAAGCAGCAGATGCAGCGTGCCGTGATGCAGCAGTTCGGGCTGCGCGCCGTGCCCGAGCCGCCCGACGTCGCCGACGCCATCGCCATCGCGTGCTGCGCCGCACGGCGGCATGGCCGCTAGCCTCACGTCCATGGCCACGCGGGTCCCGATGCTCATCCTCTGCCGCCGGCTCCTGGGCGACCAGCTCACCCCGGTGCTCGGGTACCGCCGCCTGGTGGCGCCCGACGATCGCACCGCGCCGAGCTTCCTGTTCGAGAGCGTGGAGAACGGCTCGACCGTCGGCCGCTGGTCGATGCTCGGTGCGCAGCCGGCGCTCGAGGTGCTGGCGCGCGGCGCGTGCGTGGAGGAGCGCGACCGGGTGAGCGGTGCGGTGCGTCGCTCGGAGGTGGCCGACCCGCTCGAGGTGCTTCGTTCGCGCGGGGCTCGCTATGCGCCGCGCGCGGTGGACGCCGTCCCGGCGGCGTTCCACGGCGGCTGGGTCGGGTACGCGTCCTTCGACGCGGTGCGTTGGCTCGAGCCCGCCAAGCTTCCGTTCGCCGCCGCGCCTCGCGACGATCGCGGGCTCCCCGACCTCCACTTCGGGATGTACCGACAGGTCGCCGTCTTCGACCACGTGGCCAAGCTGGTGCACGCGGTGCTGTCCGTTCCGCTGGATGCCCACGGGTCCGAGCCCGAGGCGATCGCCGCCGGTCGCATCGAGCTCGACGCGTTCTGCGAGCGACTCCTGGCCCCGGCGCCGCCGTTGGCCGCGGGGCGCGTGGACCTCGACGTCGCGGCCCGGCCCGCGGCGCCGACCCGGTCGCCCATGGATCGCGGGTCGTTCGAGGACGCGGTGCGCCGTGCGCAGGAGTACATCCGCGCGGGCGACGCCTTCCAAGTCGTGCTGAGCCGTCGCGTCGAGCGAGAGACCTCCGCGGATCCGTTCGACGTCTATCGCGCGCTTCGCGTGGTCAACCCCAGTCCGTACCAGATCTACCTCCAGGCCGAGGGATCGATCCTGGTGGCGTCCAGCCCCGAGATCCTGTGCCGTGTGCGCGGGCGCACCGTGTTCAACCGGCCGCTCGCGGGCACGCGCCGGCGAGGCCGCGACGAGTCCGAGGACGCCGCCCTCGAGCGTGAGCTGCTTGCCGACGACAAGGAGCGCGCCGAGCACGTCATGCTCGTGGACCTCGGCCGCAACGACCTCGGGCGGGTCTGCGAGCACGGCACGGTCGAGGTGGGCCGGTGCATGGAGGTCGAGCGCTACAGCCACGTGATGCACATCAGCTCGACCGTCACCGGCACGCTTCGCGAGGGATGCGACTCCTGGGACGCGCTGCGCGCGACGTTGCCGGTGGGCACCGTCAGCGGCGCACCCAAGGTCCGCGCGATCCAGATCATCGACGAGCTCGAGCCCGTGCGCCGCGGCCCGTACTCCGGGGGCATCGGTGCGGTCGGCTGGGACGGCGACATGGACATCGCGCTCGCCCTGCGCACCATGGTGATCCCGACGGGCGGGTGGACGCCCGGGACGCCATGGCGGATCGACATCCAGGCGGGCGCGGGGGTGGTGCTGGACTCCGTGCCCTCTTCGGAGTTCGAGGAGACCGTGGCGAAGAGCGCGGCCCTCGGACGCGCGGTGGACTTGGCCGAGCGCGCGTTCACGAGCGGCGGCGCGCCCGGCGACCCGGTTCAGTAGGGGATGGGGTCGTCGTCCGGAGGCGGCGCGACCGCGCGCACCCCGGGCACCGATGCGGTGATCTCGGTCGGCGCGGCGTCACCCCGCCCGTCGAGCAGGTGGCGGGCCGCCTTGGAGGGCAGGGACACCTCTCCCGCGAGGGCCGAGCCGGCGAAGGCCACCATGATCGCGCCGATCGCCCACGCCACGACGCCGGCGAGCATCAGCAGCGCGGCGAGCCCGGGCACTCCGGGAAGCGAGGCGCCGACGCTCGACGCCGCCACCCCCAGGGCCACGGCGCCGAGCCCCGACAGCATCGGAACGATGCCGCGCCCGGGATCCACCACTTCAGCGGTGGCGGCCGCCCGCGCCAGCGCGGCTCGCAGGCCCATGCCGCCCGCGACGGCGGAGATCGCGCCCGCCCCAAACCACAGCCCCTCCGCAGCGATCGCCACGACGGCGGGTACGCCGACGAGGGAGAGGATCACCGCCACGCCGCCCGCGCACAGTTCGGTGATCGCCCCGGCTCGCACCCGTCGCGACCAGTCCGCCGGGATCAACCTCCGTCCCATCTCGGTGGATTCCAGGGCGCGAAGGGCCATCAGCCGCTGGAACGCACCGATGAGCGCCACCACCCCGAGCGGAACGCCGATCAGGGGGATCACGACGCCTCCCAGCGCGGCCGTCAGGAGGAACGACCGAGACAACGAGCGCACCGCGTCGGCGGCACGTTCGCGTTCGCCATCGGGCCCCGACACCCCTTGGGCGGAGTCGCGCACCGGCATTCCGCACTCGGGGCAGTGGGCGTCGCGATCGAGCCCCCGCAGGTTGTAGCCGCAGCCCGCGCACGGGATGTCCGCAGCCACCGCCGAACCGCGGACGGCGGTACGGCGAGGTCGCGGGGTCGGTCGGGGGCCGGGCGGTGGGGGAATCGGTCAATCCTCCCGGATTCCGGATGCAATCCGGGCGCATTTCGGTCGCCGCGCGGCGAACTCGACCGAAGTATAAGGAGTACGACCCTTGTCCCCGGAGATGCATCGATGCCCCTGACGTCCCGCCGTCCCTGGCCGTTCGCCGCTTCCGCGGCGGCGCTGCTTGCCGTGCTCGCCTTGCCGTCTGCCGGGTGGGGGATCACCGTCGACGGGCCGGCGTCGCCGACGGCGGCGCCCGCTTCGGCTGCGGGTCCGATGAACGCGTCCGACCCCGGCGCGGCATGGAGCGACGCCCTGTGGAACGCGGCACGAACGGGCAACCGTGACGAGGTCGACCGGCTTCTTGGTTCCGCGCCCGCCGTTCTCTCGGGCGAGTCGGCCGATCGGTTCCGGGCCGCGGTCGCCCGCCTGCGCGAACACCGCGACGAGGCGGCCAAGGACGCGGCGGCCCAGCGCGAGGAGAAGCGCGCCGAGACCCGCGACGCCGTGGCCGCCGGCAACGCCACGAAGGCGCTGGTGGGTGCCGCGTTCCTGAAGTTCCTCTCCGACGATTGGGCCACGGAAGTCGGCTCGCCCGAGGTCCGCGCCGCCGTCGCGCTCGCGGAGGAGAAGCTCGAGGAAGCGCGTTCGGCGGGCGACTGGCTGCTTGCCGAGGAACTGCTGACCCGGCTGCGGTCCCTCCATGAGGGCATTCCGGATCGAACCGCGTACGACCGTTACGACACCGCCCTCGAGACCGACGTCGGGCGCCGCGTCATGCTGGTCCTGCAGTACGCGCCGCGCGCATGGCACGCCATGCGCCGCCAGCAGTACGAGCGGCTGGACCCCAAGGACCGCAAGCAGCCGTTCCCCGAGTTCAACGAGAAGGGCGCCGACGATTGGCGGCAGGCGATGGACGGCGTCACCGAGCGCATCCTCGCGGGCGCCTTGGCGCAAGTGGCGTCGCAGCATCTCGAGAACGTGGGTTGGCAGCCGTTGATCGAGGGCGGCCTGGGCATGGTGGGGTGCGTGGCGACCACGCCCGCGCTCGCGGAGAACTTCCCGGGCCTGGCGGACCCGAAGGCATGCGCCGCGTTCGCCGCCGCGGTCGCCGAGCAGGAGCGTGCGGTACGGGCGATGAAGCCCGACGAGGTGGACGCGCGCACCTTCGCGCGGACCATCAAGGCGATCAAGGAGGCCAACGCCGCCTCGATCGCCTTGCCCGAGGCGGTGCTGCTTCGCGAGTTCGGCAACGGGGCGGTGGCGGTGGTGGGGCACGACTTCGAGGATCCCTACACCGAGATCGTCTGGCCGGACCGGATGCGGCGCTTCACGCAGTCCATCAAGGGCAACTTCGTGGGCGTAGGGATCATGATCCGCCACAACGAGGCGCGGGAGATCGTCATCGTGAACCCGCTCGACGGCAGCCCGGCCAAGCGCGCCGGGGTCCGCCCCGGCGACCGGATCGTCGCGGTGAACGGCGAGGCGACGGCGGACTGGCCGGTCGACCGTGCCGTCGACCGGATCACCGGTCCCGCCGGTACCACGGTCAACCTGACCATGGCGCGCGAGGGCGCGGCGGAGCCGATCGAGGTGCCGCTGGTGCGCGAGCGCATCAAGATGTATTCGGTGCAGGGCTGGCGAAAGACGGGCTACAACGCCCGGTCCGAGCCGCAGTGGGAGTGGTTCGTCGATCCCGATGCGGGCATCGGCTACGTGCGACTCACCGGCTTCAACGAGGACACCTTCACGGACTTCCTGAAGGCGATGCGCGAGATGAGCACCCAGCGGCCGATCAACGGCCTGGTGCTCGACCTGCGCGGCAACCCGGGCGGCCTGCTGACGAGCGCCGTGTCGTTCGTCAACGTCTTCCTGAAGAGCGGCCGCATCGTGAGCGTCGAGGATCGGGAAGGGCGCGAGGTGCAGGCGTACAACGCGCAGCGCCGCAACGCGCCGCTTTCGGACATCCCGACGGTGGTGCTGATCAACGAGGGCAGCGCGAGCGCCAGCGAGATCGTCTCCGGGGCACTCGAGGCGCACGACGCCGCGGTGGTCATCGGCGAGCGAAGCTTCGGCAAGGGGAGCGTCCAGGAGGTGCACGAGCTCGAGGGCCGCGGCCTCGACGCCAAGGCCACGGTCAAGTTCACCGTCCAGCACTACCTGCTCCCGCCGAAGCCGGGCCAGGGCAAGGGTCGACTGGTGCACAAGAAGCCCGGGAGCGCGGACTGGGGCGTCCTGCCGGACTACGTGGTCAAGCTGACGCCGCGGCAGGTCGAGGAGATCAACGCCCTTCGAGCCTCGGCCGACGATGTTCCGCAGGAGGCTGCCGACGGGATGATCCCGGGGCCGACGCCGTCGGAGCCGGACGCCGACGGAACGCCCGTCGCCGAGGCGCCGAAGACCCCGCGTGACCCCGAAGAGCTCATCTCCAAGGGCCTGGACCCGCAGCTCGAGACCGCGGTCGTGCTCCTTCAGGGTCAGGCACTCGGGCGATCGACGGCGTCGGCGGCGGACCCCGCCAAGCCGGCGCAGCGCCCCGCGGGGCCGGCGACGCGCGTTCCTTCCTGAGGTTTCCGCGGCAATTGCCGGAAGCGGCGATTGCGCCTATCTTTATGGGTCTGTTTCCCGGCCCGTTGGCCGGCGCCGTGCGTTCGGCGCCGGTCGCCTGCGGAACCTCGGAACGATCATCCATGACCACCATGCAGACCCCCGCATCGGCCTCCCCGTCGGTTCCCCCGGGCGCTCCCGTGGAGCAGGTGCATGCCAAGGTGTTCGGCGCCACCGAGCATCTGCGGCCCGCGCCCGCCACCGCCGCCACCCCGGAGCAGATGAAGGAGTGGCTGAGGCAGATGCTCCTCATCCGAGAGTTCGAGGTGCGCTGCATGCAGGCGTACCAGGAGAAGAAGATCGGCGGCTTCTGCCACGTCTACATCGGGCAGGAGGCCGTGGCGGTGGGGTGCACCGCCGCGGTGGAGCATCGTGACCCGATCGTGACGGCGTACCGAGACCACGGTCACGCGCTCGCCCGGGGCATGGACCCGAAGCACTGCATGGCCGAGATGTTCGGCCGCATCGGCGGCTGCGCCAAGGGCAAGGGCGGGTCGATGCACATGTTCGACCGCGACAACAACATGTTCGGCGGGCACGGCATCGTCGGCGCCCAGACGCCCCTCGGCGCGGGGCTGGCGTTCGCGTGCAAGTACATGGACGAGGTGATCGACGGCGGGACGAACCGCCGCGTCGCCCTCTGCTTCCTCGGCGACGGTGCGCTCAACCAAGGCGCCTTCCACGAGGCCCTCAACCTGGCGGGCCTCATGGACCTCCCGGTGATCTACGTGGTCGAGAACAACGGCTACTCCATGGGCACGGCCATCGCCCGCGGCACGACCATGGCGCACTCGCTGGTGACCAAGGCCGCGGGCTACGGCATCGACGGGTTCGTGGTGGACGGCATGGACGTGGTCGAGGTGCATGCCGACATGAAGCGGATCGCCGACCGCTGCCGCGAGACCAGCCGCCCGGCCTTCGTGGACATGCGCACCTACCGGTTCAAGGGCCACTCCATGAGCGACCCGCGCAAGTACCGCACGAAGGAAGAGGAGGACGTCTTCGAGGCGGACGACCCGATCGGCAAGCTGCAGCGTCGCATGATGGAAGCCGGCGTCCTCGCCGAGGACGACTTCCGCGCCATGCAGCGGGCGATCCGCGAGCAGGTCCGCGACGCCGTCGCCTGGAGCGATGCCAGCCCGCCGCCGCCGCTCGAGGAGCTGAACACGGACGTGTTCCTGGAGCCGTGGGGCCAGTACACCGGCAGCACCCAGCCGCAGATGAACGGCGGCACGACCAACCCGCCGGGATTCCCGACCATCGCCACCTCGGAGGACCTGTCGTGAGCGCACTTCGCGAGATCGAGTTCCGTGACGCCCTTCGCGAGGCCATGAGCGAGGAGATGCGCCGCGACAAGCGCGTCATGCTCATGGGCGAGGAGGTCGCCCAGTACAACGGCGCCTACAAGGTGAGCCGCGGCATGCTCGACGAGTTCGGGCCGCGACGCATCATCGATACCCCCATCTCCGAGAGCGGGTTCGCCGGCATGGCGATCGGCGCCGCGATGATGGGGCTCAAGCCGATCGTGGAGTTCATGAGCTGGTCGTTCAGCCTCGTGGCCGCCGACCCGATCCTCAACAACGCCCCGAAGATGCTCTACATGTCGGGCGGCCAGTTCGGCTGCTCGGTGGTGTTCCGCGGCAACGACGGCGCGGGCGGCCAGCTCGGCAGCACGCACAGCTGGTGCGTCGAGGGCCTGTACTCGAACGTCCCGGGCATCAAGATCGCCATCCCGTCGAACCCGTACGACGCGAAGGGGCTGCTGAAGACCTCGATCCGCGGCAGCGACCCGGTGTTCTTCCTCGAGAGCGAGCGCATGCTCGGCAACAAGGGCCACGTGCCGGAAGAGGAGTACCTGATCCCGTTCGGCCAGGCCGCGGTGATCCGCGAGGGCACGGACTGCACGCTCGCGAGCTGGGGCCGCCCCGTGCACTTCTGCATGGAGGCCGCCGAGGAGCTGCAGAAGCAGGGGATCTCCTGCGAGGTCATCGACCTGCGCACGGTGCGCCCGCTCGACATCGGCACCGTGGTGCGCAGCGTCCGCAAGACCAACGCGTGCGTGGTGGTCGACCAGAGCTGGAGCTTCGGCAGCCCGGGCAGCGAACTGGCCTCGCAGGTGCACCGCCACTGCTTCGACGACCTCGACAACTACGTGCATCGCGTGCACTCGGCCGACGTGCCGACGCCGTACGCGACCAATCTCGAGCAGGAGTACCTGCCCAACGCCCGCAAGATCGTCGAGGCGGTCCGCAGCGCCACGTACAACCTCTGAACGCACTCACGGCCGTCCGAACGGTGGCCGACTCTCGCGCCCGCAGCACAGGAACCACATGCCGATCAATGTGACCATGCCCCGCCTCTCCGACACCATGGAGCAGGGCACCGTCGTGAAGTGGCACGTCAAGGTGGGCGACAAGGTCGCCTCCGGCCAGGTCATCGCCGACATCGAGACCGACAAGGCCACCATGGAGCAGTCGGTGTTCGACGACGGCACGATCGCTCGGCTGGTGTGCCCCGAGGGCAAGCAGGTGAAGGTCGGCGACGTGATCGCGGTGCTCGCCGAGGATGGCGAGAACGTGGACGCGGCGGCTTCCGCCCCCGCGACCGGCGGTGCGGCGGCGGCGCGTCCGGCGCCGACGTCATCGGCACCCGCCGTGTCCGCGGCGCCGGCACCGGCACGCGGCCCGGTCGTGGCCGACGTGGAGGCCGTGGCGGTGGACGGCGAGCGCGCGCGGGTGTCGCCGGTGGCCCGGCGCATGGCCCAGGAAATGGGCGTGGACCTGGCGCAGGTGGCCGGTTCCGGCCCCGGCGGCCGCATCGTCAAGCGCGACATCGTGCTTGCGGCGGAGACCCGCGGGGCCGCGGTGCCTGCCGCCCGTCCGGGTGCGCAGTCGCTGGTGGCGGCGTCGGCCTCCGCGGACTCGGGAGCGTCCGGTGGTTCGTCGGGCGCGCTGGCGGTGGCCGGCGTGCAGAGCGTGGAGGTCCCCGTGACCACCATGCGCGGCGTGATCGCCCGGCGACTGGTGGAGAGCAAGCAGCAGATCCCGCACTACCAGGTGTCGATGAAGTTCGCGATGGACGCGATCCTCGCCATGCGCGGGCAGTTGAACCAGCAGCTGGCGGCGCTGGAGGTGAAGCTCAGCGTCAACGATTTCATCATCCGCGCGTGCGCGCTGGCCATGGCGCGGCATCCGTTCTTCAACGCGAGCTGGGCCGGCGACCGCATCCTCCTGCACCAGCAGGTGAACATCGGCGTGGCGATCGCGCTGCCCGAGGAGAAGGGCGGTGGCCTGGTGGTCGGCGTGGTCCGCGATGCCAACCTGAAGAGCCTGCGACAGATCTCCGGCGAGGTCCGGACGCTCGGCGAGAAGGCCCGCACCAAGGGCCTCTCGATGGAGGACATGTCCGGCGCCACGTTCACCATCTCCAACCTGGGGATGTTCGGCGTCGACAACTTCACCGCGATCATCAACCCGCCGAACAGCGCGATCCTGGCCTGCGGCGCGGCCATCGAGCAGCCCGTGGTCCGCGACCACCAGCTGTGCGTGGGATGGGAGATGGCGGCGACCCTGAGCCTCGACCATCGCGTGATCGACGGCGCCATGGCGGCCAAGTACCTCCAGAGCCTCAAGGAACTGGTGGAGCAGCCGACGCTGCTCCTGGTCTGAACCTCGATGGACGGCACCGTCCCGATCCTCGGGCTTGACCTCGGCGCCTTCGCCGCGGAGGCCCGCGGGCGAGGGATGCCGCCGCCCGCGGTCGAGTCGATGTACCGGCGGTTCCACCGCACCGGCGAGGCTCCCTCCGCCGGGCTGCCGGCGTGGGTCGCCGACCATCGTCGTCCGGTCCGCGACGTGCAGGTGGACGGCGACACCGTCAAGTTCACCATGTCCCTCCCGGACGGCCTCGAGACCGAGAGCGTGGCGATCCCGATGCGGCACCGCGACGGCTCGGTGACGAGGACGCTGTGCGTCTCGAGCCAGGTGGGATGCGCCATGGGGTGCCGCTTCTGCGAGACCGCGCAGATGGGGCTCATGCGGCACCTGTCGGCCGGCGAGATCGTGGCGCAGCTCCATGCGGCCCGGTTCCTTGCGCCCGATCCCACCACGGGCGCGACGGGGTTCGCCATCAAGAACGTGGTCTTCATGGGGATGGGCGAGCCGATGGACAACCTCGACGCGGTGCTGGGGGCCATCCGGGTCATGACCGACCGAAACGCATACGCCATCGCCCCGGTCCACGTGACCGTGAGCACGGTGGGACGCACCGACGGCATCCGCCGGTACGGTGAGTTCATCCGCCAGCGGGGGTTCCATCGCCTGAACCTGGCCGTGAGCCTGAACGCGCCGAACGACCGGATCCGGTCGGAGATCATGCCGATCAACCGTGCCGAGCCGATCGCCGACCTGATGCGGGCGTTGCTCGAGTTTCCCAAGCGTCCCAACGCGGCGATCTGCGTGGAGTACGTGCTGATCCCGGGAGTCAACGACGGCGACGGGGACTGCGACGAGGTGTGCGCGCTGCTGCGCCCGCTGCGCTGCTCGCTCAACGTGATTCCGTACAACCCCAGGCGCGGTTCGCCGTGGCCGGCGCCGGAGGAGGCGCGGGTGCGGGCATTCGTCGATCGGGCCATCGCCAACGGGCAGTTCTGCAAGCGCCGCGGCACCAAGGGGCGGGGCGCGATGGCCGCGTGCGGCCAGCTCGGCAACGAGCGCATCCGCGCGCGACGCCGCATCGACGCCGGAACGGACCCGCGGACCGGCGAGGGACATTCGCGGCAAACCGTGCAGATTCGTCTGCCCGGTGCCTGAACCGGGCCACGCGCACCCCAAAGGCTGCTAGGCTCCGCCGCGTGACCGACATCGCGATCTCCAGCTACTCGTTCCACCGCCTCGTCAAGAGCGGGGAATTCCGCCTCGAGGACACGCCCCGTCTGGCGCGGGAGTGCGGGGCCGATGCCATCGAGATCGCCACGGGCGGTTCCCTCGGACCGGCGCTCGACGCCGAGCTCGCGGCACGCCTCGCCGATGCCGCCGACGCCGCCGACGTCGCGATCGTCGGCTTTGCGCTCGCGGCCGAGCTCATCGGGCCCGACGGTGACACCGACGACGCCGCCGTTCGCTCCGTCGTGTCGCAGGTCCAGGCCGCCGCATCCATCGGCGTCGACCGGGTCCGCCATGATGCCTGCTGGCGTTCGGCGACGGACGACATCTCGGACGAGGCATGGGACGCCGCGCTGTGGCCGCTGACCAAGGCGTGCCGGACGATCGCCACCGCCGGCGCGGCCGTCGGTGTCCGCACGAGCGTCGAGAACCACGGTGCGTTCCTGGCGGCAGCCTGGCGCATCCAGACGCTGGTCGAGCAGGTGCAGCATCCCAATTTCGGCGTGACGCTCGATGTCGGCAACCTGCTCTGGGCGCCCCAGGACCTGGTGGCGTCCACCGCGTCGCTGGCGCCGTTCGCGGTCACGGTGCACGTGAAGGACTTCCGCACGCCGTCCGACGATCCTGCGGCGTGGGCCACGTGGCCCGGCGGCCCGAGGGCGCTTCCGGTGGCGACGGGCGAGGGCAACCTGCCGCTCGCCGAGCAGATCGACGCCATCCTCGAGGCCGAGGCCGATCCGCTCTGGGTCTCCGAGTTCGAGGGTCCGCACGGCGACGTGCGCGCCGAGGCTCGTCGGTCGTTCGAGTGGCTCCGCAAGCAGCTCGGCTGAGCGCATCGGCGGTGGGCGGTCCTACAATCCGTCCGCCATGCATCTCAAGCGCTCCGACCACGACCACGGCCCGCCGATCGTTCCCGTGACCTTCATCCTGGAGGATCCCGAGGGGTTGACCGGGACGGCCCAGTCGGAGTGGAAGTTGATGGGCGGCGAGCACGAGTCGCTTCTCGAGCTCGCGATGGACCACGGCATCAACATCGAGCACGCGTGCGGCGGCGTGTGCGCGTGCAGCACCTGCCACGTCTACGTGGAGCAGGGGATGGACAGCCTCACCGAGGCCACCGAGGCCGAGGAGGACCGGGTGGAGGAAGCGCCCGGCATCAAGCGCACCAGCCGGCTGTCCTGCCAATGCGAGATCCATGGCGCCGGCCCGATCGTCGTTCGCGTGCCCGCGTGGAACCGCAACGCCGTCAAGGAGATCCCGCACTGAACCCGCCCGGGCATCGCCGGGTTCGTCGGCCGGCGGCGATCGGCGGGCGCGTGGCCGCGCCGGAACGCGGCGTGCGGCGCGGGTGGTGGTCCGTGCCGAGGCGTGCGATGGCGGCGGTCCTGCTCGTCGCGGTGGGGGGGTGCGGCGACGCGCGGCCGCCGCGACCGGTGGATCCGCCCCTTCCCGTGGAGGCCCGCCGGCTCATGGAGCACGGCGTCGCCTCGATGGGCATGTTCGAGTTCGGGCAGGCCGAGGAAGCGTTCGCCGCGGCCGTGGCGATCGCCCCGGACAGCCGCGAGGCACGGCTCGACCAGGCGATCGCCGCGCTCAACCGTTCCGACGAGGGTGCGCAGGCGCGCGCACTGCGCATGCTCGACGCCGTGGCCGAGCGCTGGCCCGACGATCCGCGCGTCGAGCATTGCCGGGGGCTGGCGCTCCTGTACCTCGGCGAGCCGGCGCGGGCGCTGCCGCGGTTCGCGGCCGCGGCCGACCGGCGCCCGGAGGATGCCTACGCGCAGTTCTATGTCGGGCAGTGCATGGAGCTTCAGGGATCCGTCGCGCAGGCGGCGGCTCGCTATCGTCGCGCGGCGGAGCTGGACCCGGCGCTGCGCAGTGCATGGCTCGGCCTGCAGCGAACGCTGGCGCGCAGCGGGGACGAGCCGGGTGCGGCCGCGGCGCTCGATGAGTTCCGGCGACTCGCGGACGACCCTCGCAGCCGCCTCGCGGAGTTCAAGTACACCCGCATGGGCGACCTGGGACTGGCGGTGCTTCCCGCCTCGGCGCCCGCCCCGGTGCGTGCCCCCGAGGGACCGGTGTTCGCCGGGCGGGTGCCGCTGCCCATCGGAGGACTCCCGGACGGTTCCCGAGTGGTCGGCGTCCAGCCGGCCGCGGACTTCGATCGTGACGGGACGCTCGACCTCGTGGTGACGGTGAACCCCGGCCGAGCGGGCGAGCCGACGGTCCGGCACGTCGCTCACTCGACGGAGGGCGGAGGGTGGGCGCTCGGGCGCGCGGTCGATCGCGAACTGCCTCCCGGACCGCTGCGCTGGGGCGACCTGGACAACGACGGCGCGCTCGATGCGGTGGGGGCCGACGCACAGGGCATCGTGTGGGCGCATGGTGCGGCGGATCACCGATGGACGCTGCACCGAGGACTCGAGGGCAGTGCGCCGGGCGACACGCCGATGCTCCTGGCGGACCTCGATCACGACGGTGACCTGGACCTGCTGTTCACCTCGGCTTCCGGGACCGGCGTGCTGTGGAACCTCGGCCGCGCCGGGAGTTCGCAGCCGATCGCGTGGGAGCGCCGGCCGTGGGCGGGCGCGATCGTGGCCGCGCAGGCCAGCGCGATCGATCTCGACCGCGACGGCGACCTCGACGTCTTCCTGTCCTCGTCGTCGGGGCAGCCCGGCCAGGCATGGCGAAACGACCGGCTGTGGGCGTGGTCGCGGATGGCCGGGATGGACGAGGTCGAGCGCGCCGCACCGCGCGCGGTCGTGGCGTTCCGGAGATCGTCCGACGGTGCGCCGACGCTGGTCGCCCTCTGCGGCGATGCATGCCGTTCGTGGAGTCGCGCGGCATCCGGCGGTTGGTCGGCCGGCGGCTCGGTGCCCGCCGAGGATGCCGCCGCGCTGTGGGTGGCGGACCTGACGGGGAGCGGGCACCGCCACGTCGTGGTGGACTGCCCCGACGGGCTTCGGGTGGTGGATCCAGACGGCGGCGAGGTGGAGCGCATCGATCACGTGCCGGCGGGCGCCGCGCCCGCCGTCGTCGATGCGCGCGGGGTAGTGCTGTTCGGTGCGGACGACCAGGAGGGCGCGTGGATGATCGGCCCGGGTCCCGGGCGCTGGCCGATGCTCGCCGCGTGGATCATGGGCCGCGTGGATCCCTCGCAGCAGATGCGCAGCAACGCGAGCGGCATCGGCACGCAATGGGATGCGCGGGTGTCGGGGGAGTGGATCGCCGGGGACGCGCTGCCGTGGCGGTCGGGTGCGACGCAGCCCGTGGAGCCGGTGCTCGTGGGGCTGGCGGGCGCGCCCGTCGCGGACTTCATGACGCTGACCTGGCCCGAGGGCGTGCTGCAGACCGAGGCCGCCCTGGCCGCGGGGACCCGCACGATCACGGAGACGCAGCGGCAGATCTCGAGCTGTCCGGTGATCTTCGCCTGGAATGGCGAGCGGCATGCGTTCGTGACCGATTGCCTCGGCGTCGGTGGCATCGGCTACCTGGCCGGGGTCGAGCGTGCGCCGGACGGCGCGCTGCACCCGGTGTATCCCCCATCCCGTCCGTGGGAACGGGTGGTGCTGGGGCCTCAACGGGCGCTGGCCGCGCGGGGCGGGGCGTACGAAGTCCGACTCGGGGAACCGATGGAGGAGGCGTGCTACCTGGATGCCGCTCGGCTGGTGGCGTATGACGTTCCGGCGGGGTGGGAACTCGCCCTCGACGAGCGCATGGGCGTCGCCGATCCGCAGCCGACGGGCCACGCACGGTTCCACCGCCGGCATGCGTTGCCGACCCGGGCGCGCGTGGCCGTAGGCGATGCCTCCGGGGCGGACGCGTTGCGCTCGTTGCTTCACCGCGATGGGGTGGCCGTCGACTCGGGGCCGTCGGACCCCCGGTTCATCGGCCGGCTTGCGCAGGAGGCGACCATCGAGGTGGAGTTCGACGTCGCGGTGGACGGCGGCCCCGGTCACCCGGTGCTCCTCATGGACGGTTGGGTGGAGTACCCGTACTCGTCGACCGGCTTTGCCATGTGGCAGGCGCAGGCGCCCTACGAGGCGCCGTCGATCGACGCCCGGGACCCGCGCAGCGGCGCGTGGATCCCGGTGGCGGTGCAGGTGGGCTATCCGGCCGGGATGCCCCGGGAGTGCCTCCTCCCGATCGACGTCGAACGCGTGCCCGCGGGATGCACCACGCTGCGGCTGCGCACGACGATGGAGGTCTACGTCGACCGGCTGCGCCTGGCGTGGATCGAGGAATGCCCGGCGGTCGAGCATCACCCGGTGCCGCTGCTGGCCGCCGAGGTGGCCGACGCGGGGTTCGCGCGGCGCATCCCCCGGCCGCAGCGACGACCCGAGTACGACTACGAGCGCCGCGTCCCGCTCTGGGATTGCCGCGTGCAGCCCGGCGAATACACGGCGTTCGGCGAGTGCACGGAACTCCTGGCCGCCACCGACGACGCGGTGGCGATCTTCGGCGCCGGCGAGGAGGTGCGGCTGCGCTTCGATGCGGCCGGCATCGCACCGCCCGCCCCGGGCCTCGACCGCACCTGGGTGCTCGAGGTGGACGGGTGGTGCAAGGACATGGACCTGGTCACCGGCTCGGGCGCCAGCCTCGAACCGTTGCCGTTGCGCGAGGGTTCCGTCGGCAGCGAACGGCGCGACGCGCTCCATCGTCGGTACAACCGGCGTTGGGCCGGCGGGCGCTGATCCGGGCCGGGCGCGCCACCTCCATAGACTGCGCGAATGACGAGCGCGGACCACCGTCCCTCGCACGGCGCGCCCGTGACCCGGCGCATGCGTGTGCTGCTGCTGGTGGTGCTGTCGCTGTTCGCGGCCCTCGTCTTCAACTCGATCGGCCTGGCGATGGTCACCGTCGCCGAGTGGGTCGGCGGCGTCCCGCGCCAGGACCCGGCGTACCTGTGGATGCTGGTGGCGCACCTCGCGCTCGGGCTGCTCATCATCGTCCCGACGATCGCGTTCGGCGTCTGGCACTGGTGGCGGGCCCGTCGCCATCCCAACCGTCGCGCCGTGCGCATGGGCGTGGTCACGTTCGTCGCGGCGGTGGTGACTCTGGCCACGGGGCTCGCGCTGACCGGTGGGGACCTGGGCGCCGCGTCGGGCGGGGCACGGGGGCTGGCGTACTGGGCGCACGTGCTTGCACCCCTGGTGACCGTGTGGGCCTTCGTGCTGCATCGGCTCGCGGGCCGGCGAATCCGCTGGCGCACCGGCGCGGCGACGGTCGGCGCGGCGGTGGCGGCGACCGTGGGGTTCGACGCGTGGCACCGTTGGGAGGACTCGCGTCCGCGGCCGGGTCCGGCCGACGGGTCGGCGTACTTCGAACCCAGCCTGGCGCGCACCGCCAACGGCGCCTTCATCCCCGAACGATCGCTCATGATGAACGACTACTGCATGGAGTGCCACCCGGACGCGTACCGCGGTTGGGCGCACTCGGTGCATGCGGCGAGCAGCTTCAACAACCCGCTCTACGCCGCCAGCGTCCGGGAGACGCGCCGCCACGCGTTCGAACGGGACGGCTCGGTGCACGATGCCCGGTTCTGCGCCGGGTGCCACGATCCGGTGCCGTTCCTCTCCGGGGCGTTCGACGACCCGCGGTTCGACGATCCGGACATGGACGTGTCCGCCGACCCGCTTGCGTCCGCGAGCATCACGTGCACCGCGTGCCACTCGATCGTGACGGTGGGCAGCACCCGCGGCAACGCGGACTACGTGGTCGAGGAGAGCCCGCAGTACCCGTTCACCTTCAGCGAGAACCCGTTCCTGCGCTGGGTGAACCGCCAGCTGGTGTTCGCGAAGCCGTCCTTCCACCGGCGCACGTGGCTCAAGCCCGAGGTGCACCGCGGTGCCGAGTTCTGCTCGACCTGCCACAAGGTCTCGATCCCCGAGTCCGTCAACGACTACCGCTGGCTGCCCGGGCAGAACCACTACGACGACTGGCGCCGCAGCGGCCGAAGCGGGCGCGGCATCGAGGCGTGGCGCTGGCCCTCGGAAGCCGCCGCCGATTGCAACGGCTGCCACATGCCCCTGATCGCGAGCGCCGATGCGGGTGCCAAGCGGCGCGGTCCGGAGGGTGCGCTGCAGCTGCGCGACCACCACTTCCGGGGCGCCAACGTGGCGGTGCCCGCGCTGGCCGGGCTTCCCGACCCGTCGGGGGCGGCCGCCGAGCAAGAGGCCTTCTGCACCGGGATCCTGCGGGCGGACGTGTTCGCGATCCGGGCCGGCGGGACCCCTGATGCACCGGCGGTCGCGCCGCTGCCGCCGGTGGCCCAACCGCTTCAGCCCTCCACGGACTACCTGGTGGAGGTGGTGGTGCGTGCACTGGCCGGCATGGGCCACGCGTTCACCCAGGGAACGGCCGACAGCAACGAGCCGTGGATCGACGTGACCGTGCGCATGGGCGATCGCGTCATCGGCCGGTCCGGCGGCGTCGACGGCGACGGGCGAGTCGATCCATGGTCCAAGTTCCTCAACGTGTGGATGCTCGACCGCGAGGGCCGACGCATCGACCGTCGCAACGTGCAGGACATCTTCGTGCCGCTGTACGACCACCAGGTTCCCGCGGGCGGCGCCGAGCTGACGCGGTACTCGTTCCGCACGCCCGACGTGATCGACGCGCCGATCACGGTGACCGTGGCGGTGCGGTACCGCAAGTTCACCCAGTCCTACGCGGATCGCGTGCTCGGCGCCGGGGCGGCGCGGGCGATGCCGGTGCTGACGCTCGCCACCGCCCGGGCCACGTTCGGCGGCGATGGGGGAGGCGATGCCGCCGCCCCGGCCGTGCCCGATGCCGAGCGATGGATGGACGCGGGGATCGCGCGCTTCCGCACGGCCGACCGGGCGGGCGGCCGTGGCCAGTGGGCGCTCGCCGACGAGGCGTTCGCACGGGCCGCGGACGCCGGCGCGGGCGCAGGTGCATGGATCGGCCGGGCGCGCGTGGCCTTGCGCGACGGTCGGGTGGACGACGCCGCCGCGTTCCTGCGCGAGGCCGCCGCTCGGCACCCGGGCGAGGAGCCGTGGGCCATCGACTATTGGGGCGCGATGGTCGAGCGTGATCGCGGCGACCTCGGTCGCGCGATCGACGGGTTCGCGCGTGCGGCGGCGGGAGGCCACCAGGGCATGGCGGAGCGAGGGCTCGACTTTGGCAGGGATGACCGGCTGCTCGTCGAGTGGGCGAACGCCTGCCTCGAGCGCGCGCGTCAGCTTCGATCCGACGCGGACGCGGCCGAGCGCGAGGGGCTGGTCGCGCGCGCGCTCGAGCTGACCGATCGTGCGCTGGCCCAGGACGTCGAACGGGCCCGCTCATGGTGGGTGCGCAGCGTCGCGCTGGAGGCGGCCGGCCGAGCCGACGAGGCGTCGGTCGCCCGTGAGCGGCATGAGCGGTACCGCCCGGACGACAACGCGCGCGACCGAGCCGTGCGCACCGCCCGCGGTGCCGATCCGGTGGCGGACCACGCCGCCGAGCCGGGGGCGATCCACGCCTTGCAGCGCCCGGGCGCGCCCGGGCTCCCGGCGGGGGCGGCGCGATGACGGAACAGGGACCCCCGGCGGGAAACGACGAGGTCATCCGTTCCGCGCTGCGCGGCTCGGCGGGTGCCGTGCTCGGCGCCGGACTCATGGCCGGCGCGGCCGTGCTCGTGTCGCGGACGTGCGTCGCTCCCGCGCCGATCCCCGCGGCGCCGGCCGCCCCGGAGGGTCCGGCGGAGCGCCTTCCCGATCCGCCGCCGTCACCGCTCGCCTTCGTGGATGTCGCCGCCGAGGCGGGCATCGACTTTGTCCGCACCATGGGCGCCGATGGCCGTCGGCTTCTCCCGGAGACCATGGGCGGCGGCGTCGCGGTGTGGGACGTCGACCTCGACGGGCGCCTGGACCTGCTGTTCGTCGACGGCGATCGATGGCCCGATGCGCCCGGCCCCGACGCGCCGCGCGGCCAGGGGACGGTCGTGTTCCTCAATCGCACCGCGCCAGGCGGCGCCCTGCGGTTCGTGCGCGCGGAGGGCACCGGGCTCGAGTCCCCGTGGCCGGGCATGGGACTGGCGATCGCGGACATCGACGGTGACCGACTGCCCGAGGTCGTGACGACGGGGGTGGGCGGCGTCCGCTTCCACCGTGCGGTGCCCGGTCCGCCGGGCGGGCCGCCGCGGTGGGTGGACGCCACCGCGGCATCCGGCCTCGATGCCGTGACCGGATGGACCACCGCGGCATGCTTCGTGGACGTCGACGGGGACGGCGCTCTGGAACTCGTGCTCGGCCGCTACGTCGAGTGGTCCCCGGAGACCGACCGGTCGGTGGGCTCGACGATCGATGGGCTCGGTCGCGCCTACGGCGCCCCCACCGGGTTCGCGGGGACGGACCTCGTGCTCCTGGCGATGGGAGCCGATGGCAGGTTCGAGGATCGGACGTCCTCGGCCGGCCTCGACGCCGTGCGAAGCTCGGTGGGCGCGCCCATCTGCAAGGCGCTCGCGGTGCTTCCCGTGGACGTGGACTCGGACGGCGACCTCGATCTCTTCGTCGCCAACGACACCGTCCGCAACCTGCTGTTCGTGAACGACGGCTCGGGCCGCTTCGCCGAGCGCGGCACGGAGATGGGCGTGGCGTTCGATCGCTCCGGCAGCACCACGGGCGCCATGGGCAGCGATGCGGCCTGGATCCGTCCCGGCACGCTCGCGATCGCGGTGGGCAACTTCGCCAACGAGCCCGCGAGCCTGTTCGTCACGGATGGCCGCGGGCCGTTCGCCGACGACGCGGTGGTCGAGGGCATCTCCGCCGCGACGCGACGCACGCTCGCCTTCGGGACGGGCTTCATCGACCTCGACGGCGACGGCGGCGAGGACCTGGTCCTCGCCAACGGCCACATCGAGCCGCGCATCGCCTCCGTCCAGTCCGGTCAGTCATGGATGCAGCGCGCGCAGGCGTTCCGGAACATGGGCGCCCACGCCCGGGGCCGCGGGTTCGTCGAGTGGCCCGCCGACTCGATCGGCGGATTGTCCGCGCCGACGGTCGGGCGGGGCATGGCATGGGGCGACCTCGACGGCGATGGCCGCGTCGACGTGGTGATCGCCCCGGTCGAGGGGCGGCCGATCGTCGCGGTCCGCCCGGGTCCGGCGGGCGACTCATGGCTCGAGGTGATGCTCGATGATCCCGGGCACCCGGCGAACCGTGCCGCCATCGGTGCGGAGGTGACCGCGGTCCTCTCCGACGGGCGCACGCTCCGGCGGCGGGTGATGCCGACGCGGTCGTACCTGTCGCAGGTGCCGCCCTCCGCGTGGTTCGGGCTGGGTGCCCCGGGCGAGGAGGCCGACGTGTCGTCGATCGAGGTGCGTTGGCCGGACGGGGCCAGAAGCACGCACGCCCCCGGCACGGGCCGGGGGCGCGTGGTGCTGGATCGCGATCGCTGACCGATTACGGGCAGCTGCCCCAGCGCGAGAGCAGGATGCCGAGGTCGACGCCGTCGACCACGCCGTCGTCGCTCAGGTCCGCGCTGCCGTCTCCGCCCCACTGGGCGAGCATGGCGCCGAGGTCGCTGCCGTCGACGAACGCATCGGCGTTGAGGTCGCCCAGGCACGGGTTGTCGCAGAGCGTGACCTGGATCGAGAAGTCATCCAGGCCCGCCTCGGTGATCGAGTTGTCGGGCACGTCGCCGATCGAGAAGCGCAGGCGCACGTTGGCGGTCAGCGCCGGGAGCTTGTCCCCGAGGTCGATCGACGTACGCACCCATGCGTTCGGCGTGGGGTACGAGCGCACGGACTCGAGGGTCACCCACGTGGTGCCCCCGTCGTGGCTCGCCTCGATGACGAACGGATCCACTTCGCTCGCCGCGGATCCGGCGGGGGCCGCGTCGCTGCAGAAGTACCACCGTGCGTAGTTCACGGTGGCGCCGACCGCGCCCGACAGGTCGAAGGCCGGGCTCAGCAGCCGGGTGGTGCCGCCGTCGACGTCGAGGCTGTTGGCGGTGCCGGAGCCGTTGCGGGTGACCCAGGCCTGGGTTCCCGCGGCGCTGGCGTCCGAACTCGGCGCCGCGGCGTAGATGCCGCTGGTGGTTCCGATCGGCACGGCCAGCTGCCATGCGCCCGACGTCAGCGAACCCTCGTTCGCCACCGTCCAGTCGCCGGCGCCCGACTCGAAGGCGTCGTTGATCGCGACATCCGAGCCCGTCTGGATGGAGAGTCCGTTGCGGGCCGTGGGGGCCGCCGGGGGATCGGCGTAGACCGTGCTGCCGCCGTTGCTCAGCCGCGCGGTGACCCACCAGCCGACCGCGTCGCCGCAGTCGAAGGCCGGCAGGGTGGCGCGCCACGTGCCGGCCCCTTGGTCGACCAGCGCGGCCGATTCCGCGGTGCCGCCGTTCCGCGACCAGTTCAGCATGGCGGTGCCCGGCACCACCGAGCCGCCGCCCACGGCGGTGATGGCGACCCGGAACGACGTCTCGTAGCCGGGAGCGGCGGTGGCGGGCTTGCCGTCGGGATAGGCGAACGTCAGCGAGATGGGAGGCACGTTGATGTACACGGCGATCCCCGTGCAGGTGCCGGCCACCAGGTCGAGCCAGCCGTCGCCGTTGATGTCGAGGATGGCCACGTCGGTCCACCAGTCGAGGTCCGCGGTGGGGATGGGCAGCGGCGTGATCTCGCGCAGGAAGTTCGTGGGGGAGCCAGCGAAGACGTTGCGGTAGATGTGGGTGCGGCGCGAGTGGGATGCCCCGGTCGACTGCGGGCAGAAGGGCCCGAGGTCCGCGTCCACGTCGGTGATGATCACGTCGGGGCGGCCGTCGTTGTCGAGGTCGCCGATCGCGGTGCTGTTGCCGAACTCGCCAAGGCTGTCCGAGATCGTGTAGCTCGTGAAGTTCGGCTGTCCGGTGCCGTCGTTGCCGGTGTTGAGGAGGTACTTGTCCTGGCCGTCGTCGACGATGACCAGGTCGAGCCGCCCGTCGCCGTTCAGGTCGGCCTTCTCGCCGTTGTACGGCTGGCCCGCGGCGATGTTCTTCAGCGCGAAGCCGGCGCCCGAGGCGCTCTTGGTGAACACGCTGACCGCCTGGCCGCCCGTGAGGGTGTTGATGCGGACGATGTCGTCCCGGCCGTCGCTGTTGAAGTCGCCGGCGACCGCCATGTTGCCGAAGGCCGAGTCCATCTGCTCCGAGGTCAGCACCGTGCTGCTGGCGTCGTAGAAGAACCCGGGCTGCGCCGCGCCGCGGTTCAGGAGAAGCTTGTTGTCGAAGTCGTTGGTCGCGTTCTCCGGGGGGCTCAGCTGGCACTCGCCCGCGTCGTTGGTGTCGCCGTCGCCGTTGATGTCGTAGCAGATGGTGCCCGACGTCTCCGGCGTGTCGTAGTCGGTGTAGAAGATGTCCGGATATCCGTCGCCGTTGAAGTCGCCGACGGCGGCGTCGCAGAAGCGCGGGTTCGCCGCCGTGCCGTTGCGCGCGTAGAGGCGCGGCAGCCGGTCCACCTCGAAGCGGAAGCCGAGCCAGTTGCCCTGCGCGTCGTTGCCCAGGTTGATGTAGGCACGCGGCTGGCCGAGGATCCAGTCCACCTGGTCGCTCATGGTGGTGGCGGTGATCAGGTCGGGCCAGCCGTCGCCGTTGATGTCCGTGACCTCGACGTCGCGGTCGTTGGTCGGGTCCATCATGCCGGAGTAGCCGCTGATGTCGCTGGCGCTGCCGTATTCCTGCGTGCGATCGACCAGCACGCCTCCCTCGTTCATGAAGATGATGTTCCGGAAGCCGCCCTGGATCGAGCCGGGGAACTTGCGCATGCACACCAGGTCGACGTCGCCGTCGCGGTCGAGGTCGCCCGTGGCGAAGTCCTTCTCCAGGTTGTCGGCGCCGATCAGGGACGGCGCGGCCACGAGCCGGGAGGCCGTCTGGTTGGAGAAGGTGACCCAGCTCTGGGCCAGCGCGGCGGGCGCGGCGGCCAGGGCGATCAACGAGGCGACGGTGCAGGTCTTCATGGCGTGTTCCGGTCTTCGTGAGAGGTTCAGTTGCAGGCGCCCCAGGCGGCGAGCATGATGCCGAGGTCGATGCCGTCGACGGCACCGTCGCGGTTGAGGTCGGATGGCGTTCCGGCGGGCGTTCCGGAGGTGCCCCAGGCGGCGAGCATGATGCCCAGGTCGACGCCGTTGACGGCCCCGTCGCCGCTCAGGTCGGCGGGGCAGCCGCCGCAGTCGTCGGGCACGCCGTCGAAGTCGGCGTCCGCGCTCACGCCCGTGGCGATGTCGATCACGTCGGCGGAGCCGTTGCCGTTGCAGTCGGCGAATCCGGACTCCGGCAGTTCGTACGCCTCGGTGAAGCGCAGCAGGTCGTCCGGCCCGATCGTGCCGTCCTGGTCGATGTCGTGGACCGCGCCGGCGTCGTCGGGCGATGCCGTCGTACCCCAGTGGGTGGCGAAGTCGGCCAGGTCCAGCGTGTCGACGTGGCCGTCGCCCGTCGCGTCGAACTCCACGCGCCCGAGCGAATCGAGGAACGCCACGAGCTGCGCCTTCTGCGCCTCGGGCAGGCCGGCGAACGCCTCGGCGCTGCCGGCACCCTCGCCGTACGGGCCGTGGAGCGCGATGGCGGTGCGGACGCGCTCGGAGAACGTGCCGCCCGCCGCGATGCCGTTGTGCATCATCGGGTCGCGGGTGCGCAGGTTCCACAGGACGGGCGTGCGCAGCTCGGTCTCGTAGGCCTCGCCGTCGCGGACGCCGTCGCCCTGGATCCCCATGTCATGCAGCAGGAAGTCGCTGTACGGACGGATCACCTTGTTGCGCAGGGCCGACTCGAGCGCCGGGTCGTCGCGCGTGCTCCACTCCGGCACGTGGCAGCGGGCGCAGCCCACGGAGATGAACAGCGCCTCGCCGGTCATCCCGGACTTCGGCGTCTGCGGCGGGATCGAGAGGTAGCGCTGGAAGTGCGTGACCCGGTCGATGAAGTCGAAACCCTCGGCATCCGGCGTGTCTTCGGGGTCGGGCACCGGATCGCAGCCGTCGAGACGCGACGGATCGCCGTTGGGCGCGTTCTCGACCGGGATCAGGCGGTTGGTGAACCCCATCTCGTTGCGCGCGGCATCGGCCGAGAAGGTGAGCACCGTGGCCACCTGCGCCTTCCAGCCGAAGCGGCCGGCGCGGAGCGGGCTGCCCGGGGCGTCCTCGAGCGGATGCACCCAGTGCACGCGACCCGACACGCCGTCGCCGTCGAGGTCATCGGGGTCGGCGTTGGCGGCGATGTCGGCGTCGGCGATGGCTTCGATCATCCCGAACGCCATGCTGGAGTTGGTGATGCGGGTGGCCGTGAAGTTCGCCTCGGCGGGGATGTCCTCGCGGCAGGCCTCGGCGGTGCCGAATTCCTGGTGGAGGCTCTGGGTCTCGCCGGGGAGCATGAAGAACTCTCCCTTGTCGACCACGCCGAAGTGCGTCACGCTCGCGCCGCCCCAGCCGCCGATCGGGCTGGAGTGGCACGACTGGCAGTTCGTCTTGTTGAAGATCGGTCCCATGCCCTGCGTCGATGGGATGGGCGTCATGTACAGGTCGCGACCCAGCCAGAAGCGCTCGAGTTCGGTGGCGGTGAGCCCGGCCATCGGTTCGCCGGCCCGGGGCTGCAGGGCGGGGGGGGAGGCTTGGGCGCCGCTGAACGAGCCGGAGCAGGCCGCGATGGCCGCCAGGGCCATCGACGTGCAGGAGTGGGGGCGCTGCATCGACTCACTGTAACCCACCCAGGCCCCGCCGCCAACGGAACGTCCGCGAACTCACCTATACTTTTGGGATGACTCGGATCGCGGTCGCGGTGGCTCTCGTGTTTGCGTCGGTTGGTCCTGCCGCGGCGCAGTCCCCGGCCGCGGCCTCGCCCGCAGATCCCCGGGTCCAGACGTGCCAGCAGGCCCTTCGTGCGGCCGATTTCGCCCGCGCCGAGGCCGCCGCCCGAGCGTGGGCCGCGGAGGCCCCCGCGGATCCGCGGGCCAGTTTTTACCTCGGGTTGGCCCTCCACAAGGAGAAGCGCTACGGCGAGGCGTTGGCGGCCCTCGAGCGCGCCGACGCGGCGCCCGACGATGCCTTCCCGGAGGCTCCGCACGCCAGTCACTACCTCGGCTGGTGCCGCTACTACCTCGGCGACCTTCCGGGGGCGAAGATCGCCTTCATCGCCCATGCGCGCGGGTTTCCGGAGTACGACGACACGCAGTTCGCGCTCGGCCTGATCGCCCTTGACGAGGATCGCACCGCCGAGGCCGATCGCCTGTTCCGCCGCGCGCTTGCGCTCTTGCGCGCGCAGGACGGCCCGGCGCGCGAGCGCGCCAAGTGCATGGCCCGGCTCGGCGACGTTGCCTTGCGGCTCGGCGACGTGGCGGGCGCGGAGCGCGAGTACCGCGCGGCGATCGCCGAGTGGCCCGATCACCACGAGGCGTGGGCGCGCCTTGCGCGCGTCCTCGATCGGGCCGGCAAGACCGACGAAGCCGCCGCGGCGCGCGCAAGGCAGGAGGAGATCCTGGCGCGCGTGGCGCCCGGCAGCGCTGCCGGGACGGGCGGAGCCGGCGCACGGTGATCGCGTCGATCCTTGCCGCGGCTGCACTGGCCGATGCACCACCGGTGCGCTTCACCGACGTGACGGTCGACAGCGGCCTGTCCATGACGATCACGAGCGGGACCACCCCGTCGCGCGTGATCCTGGAGGTGAAGGGCGGGGGATTGTCGCTGCTTGACTTCGATGGCGACGGCGACTGGGACATCTTCGTTCCCAACGGCGCCACGTGCGACGATCCGGAGCGGGGTCCGGGCGCGCGGCTCTGGGAGAACCTCGGCGGGATGAGGTTCCGCGACGTGACCGCCGGCATGGCGGTCGATCACCGGCGATGGAGCTTCGGTACCGCCGTGGGCGACTTCGACGGCGACGGCCGCGAGGACATCTACGTCTGCTGCTTCGGGCGCGACGTGCTCCTGCGCAACGCCGGTGGCGGTCGGTTCGAGGACGCCACGGCACGATCCGGGCTCGAGGTGGACGGGTGGTCCACCGGTGCGGCCTTCGCCGACCTCGACGGCGACGGCGACCTCGATCTGGTGGTGGTGCGCTACGTCGACGTCGATCCGGCTCGACCGTTGCCGCCGGCGAACTTCAAGGGCATGGCGGTGCTCGCGGGCCCGCATGGCTACCCGCCGCGCGGCGACATGGTCTGGGAGAACCGGGGCGACGGCACGTTCCGGGACGCCACCGCGGGCCTCGGTGCCTCCATCCCGGGCTACGGGCTCAACCTCGCGGTGCTGGACTTCGACGGTGACGGGATGGTCGACGTGTTCGTCGCCAACGACTCCGAGCCGAATGCGCTCCTCCGCAATCGCTCCGCACCCGGTGGTCCGATCCGGTTCGAGGACGAGGGGCTGCGATCCGGGATCGCCACCAACATGGACGGCACGTCGCAGGCCACCATGGGAATCGCGATCGGCGACGTGGACGGCAACGGCCGGCCCGACGTGTTCACCACGAATTTCTCCGGCGACACCAACACGCTGCACCTGAACCTCGACGGGCGGTTCTTCGATGACCGCACGGCGCAGTACGGCCTCGGCGCTCCCAGCCGAACCAGCGTCGGATGGGCGGCGGCCTTCGTCGACCTCGACCACGACGGCGCGGAGGACCTGCTCGCCTTCAACGGCCACGTCTACCCGCAGGCGACCAAGGCATCCATGGACAGCGAGTACGCCCAGCGTCCGCAGGCCTATCGCCGCGAGGGCGACCGTTTCCGCCTGCTTGACGATGCGGGGCCGGGCCTGGCCGAGCCGCACCGCGACCGCAGCGCCGTCTTCGCCGACCTTGACGGCGACGGCGACGTGGACGCGGTGGTGACCGAGCTGAACGGCCCGGTGCGCGTGCTGCGCAACGACCACGACGGCACGAGCGACTGGGTGCGGGTGCGGCTCGACGGGCCCGGGCGCGGCGTCGGCGCCGTGGTCGAATTGTCGGCCGCAGGCCAGGTCCGGGCCAGGCGCTGGATCTGGGGAGGCGGGCCGTTCCAGTCGAACGCGTGCCCGGAGGCGCACTTCGGCGTCCCGGCATCGTGGGGCGATGACCTGTCCGTGCGCGTGAAGTGGCCCGCGGTGCGCGGGGCAGCTCCGGAGTCGCTGGTGCGCGCCGCGCGCGGCGCGGTGACCTCCGTCGCGCGTCCCGGGGCCGCGGCGTCAGAGCAGCGGTGACACCAGGTTCGCCAGGTTCTCGACGAACCGTGCCCCGATCCCGCGGCGGCCCCACGCTCCGGGATCGATGCGATCGCTGTCGGCGAGGTACGACCGCTGCAGGTGCCGGAGGCGGACCGCGAAGGCCTCGTCGTACACGAGCACGCTGGTCTCGAAGTTGATCTCGTAGCTGCGCCGGTCGAGGTTCGCCGTAGTCACGATCGCGATCTCGTCGTCCACGGAGATCGTCTTGGAGTGCAGGAAGCCGCGACGGTGCTCCCAGAGCTCGATCCCGGCCTCCAGGAGGCGGGCGTAGTTGGCCCGGCTCGCCCACGCGGCGAGCAGGCTGTCGTTGGCGCGCGGCACGATGAGCGTCACGCGGAGCCCACGACGTGCGGCCACCTGCAGCGCGGAGATGGTGGCGCTGTCCGGGATGAAGTACGGGGTGCTCAGCACCACCTCGCGCCGGGCCAGCTGCACCGCCGCCTGGATGATCTCGCGGACCACGCTGTTCTCGAAGTTCGGCCCCGACGGGATGATCTGCACCGGGATGCCCCCCGGCAGGAAGGGAGGCTCGGCGAGCGCCTCGTTGCTGCCCGGGATCCCCGTATCGAGTTCCCAGTCCTCCAGGAAGAAGAGGGCCAGGTCGCGCACCACGGGCCCGCGGATCCGTATCCAGGAGTCGATGTACGGTTCGTCGGTCCCGAGCCGACCGCCCGCCTTGAAGTCGGGGTCCGCCACGTTCCGGCTGCCGGTCTGCGCGATGCAACCGTCCACCACCACGAGCTTGCGGTGGTTGCGGATGTCGATGCGCGCGAACAGCATCCGTAGCACCGTGGCCGGCAGCGCCTCCACCACCTGCACGCCGACGGACTCCAGGCGCCGGCGCATGGCGCTGCGCAGGAAGTCGCGCGAGCCGATGCCGTCGGCGAGGAGCCGCACTCGCACGCCGCGCCCCGCGGCGCGCACCAACGCATCCGCCACGCGCTCACCCGTGCCGTCCAGCTCCCAGATGTAGAAGATCAGGTCGACCGACCGCTGCGCCGCGTCGATGTCGGTGATGATCCACCGGACCTGCTCCTCGGCATCGCCGGAGAGCTGCACCAGGTTCCCGTTGAGGACCGCCGGCGCGCCCGAGGTCTCGCCGAGGCGGGCCAGCTGCAGGTCCGCCGTGGTCATGGCGCCGGCCAGTACCCGTGGATCGCGCCAGTCGGCCTGCGCGCCCGCGGCCTCGCGCACGATCCGGGCGTGACGCCGGCGCCTCACGCTGCCGATCCGGTTCTCGCCGATGATCAGGTAGAGCGCTGCGCCGAGGATGGGCAGGGCAAAGAGCGTGGCGATCCACGCCAGTGCGGCGTTGGGGCGCGCGCCCTTGGCGAACACGACGCGCACCGCGAGCGCCACGTTCACCACGAACGCGACCGCCACCAGCCACACGAATGCGTCGGCGAGGCCGTGCATCCCGAGCGTGTCCCGCAGCGTGCGCTGGATCAGCCAGTCCACCGTGGCGTCCCCGCGAGGCGTCTCACTCCAGGATCTCGACGATCTCGAAGCGCTTCTCGCCGCGGGGCAGGTCGGCGCGGACGACCTCGCCGACGCGGGCCTTCATGAGCGCCACGCCCAGCGGGCTCGACGAGGTGACCTCGATGTGGTCGCCGTCGTCGTCGGTCATGTTGCCGACCAACTTGTAGGTCTGGCTCTTGCCGGTGGCCACGTCCTTCAGTCGAACCACGGCGCCCAGGAACACCATGTCCTTCGGGACGGCCGTGTCGCCGGCCACTTGCGCCGTGCGCAGCCGCAACTCGAGCTCGCGGATCTTCGCCTCCACGAGTCCTTGTTCCTCGCGGGCCGCGTGGTAATCGGCGTTCTCCTTCAGGTCGCCGTTGGCGCGCGCCTCGGCGATGCGGGTGGAGATGACCGGCCGCTGGGCGTACAGGTCCTTGAGCTGCTGCTCCATTCGCGTGCGGTCGGCTGGCGAGATGATCTCCATCGTGTGCTCCGTGGACGGCGGCGAGGCCGCCCCCTCGAGGGGAAGGGGTGCCGGGCCTGGTTCGGCCAGCCCTGGATGGGCCCCGGCGCGGCGGCCGGGACAAAAACGGCGGGCGGCGGAGAAACCGCCGCGCTCATCGAAGGTTAGCGGAATCGCGACCGCCGGGCAACCCCTTCGGGCCGGACCCGGCGGCCACCAGGCACCAACCCAGCGCCGCCGCCGTCCAAGGCCACGTCGCCACGGCGGGATCCAACGGCGCACCGGCAGCGGACTCGGCGGCGGTGAGCCACAGCAGGGGCACGAACGGCCCCAGTGCGCTCGCGGCCGCGGGCCAAACGCCAAGTGCATCCAGCGCCACCCCGGCCAAGCATGCGCCGGCCCACGCCACGGCGGTCAGGGCCGGGTGGCGCGCGCTGCCCAAGGCGACGGCTGCGCCCGCCGTCAGGGTCCACCCCGTCACCGTCGCATCGATGGCGATGGCGCGTCCGATCGGCCACCCCGTCACCAAGTGCAGCGGCCAATACGCCGCCTGGAAGGCCACGCACAGCGTGACGGCATCGAGGAGCGTCCGTCCACGCGTCCAGACCTCCCGCTCGACCAGCAGTCGCCATGACGGCCACAGCACCACCAACGCGAACGTCAGGATCGCGATGAAGCCGCGCACTCCGGGGGCATACGCCGTCGACGTCGGTTGGATCGGTGGCCGCAGCCCGACCGTGGCGGCGAAGGCCACCACCGCGAGCACCACGGCCGCCAGCACCAGTCCGCGCGGAATCGGCATGCTTCCATGCTAGTGGGCCGCGCGATGCGCACCGATGCGGGTGTTCCGCGATCAACGCGCCAGCGTGAAGTCGCCGCGCAGGTCCATCGCCTCGCGGCTGCCGCCGTCGATGCGTCCGGTGCGGTCAAACGCCAGTTGCAGCGCCGCCAGCTTCTGCATCGCCGGCACCTCCGCCGCCGATTCATCGCCCGGCGATCGTCCCCACGCGATAGCGCAGCCGCCGTCGGTGACCAGCGAGACGGTTCCGGACGACGCAAAGCCAGACATGTCGATGCGCGTGACTTGGTGCCGCCAGGGGCGCTCGGCCACCAGCGCCGCCATGCGAAGCGCGGCGTCGACCTCCGCGCCCTCCCAGCGCGCGCCGAACTCGGCGGGACGGGGCATCGTGACGCCCCAGATGCGCACCAGTCGCGGCCCCTTGCCGGCCGGGTACGTGCGCGGCAGGCGTCGTCCGCGGGTGTCGATGAGGTGCTCGCCCTCCGCGTCGCACACCAGCGCGATCGGGACCGCCCACGTGCCCTCCACGACCACCTCGTCCACGTCGCGGCGGTGCACTTGGGTGACCTCGGGCATCCACCCGCACGTGGCGACCGCCTCGCGCGCTCGCACCAGGCCATCGCGATCGAACGGCGACTCGGCGATCGCACGCAGGACGGTTCGCTCGATCGCGGTGCGTTCGTCGGCCGGCAGCCACGGCGGCAGCTCGCGCAGCACCACCCGTACCGGTGCGGGCAACGGTCGGGCGGCCGCTTGGTCGACCAGCCGGGGGACCCAGATCCCGAGCCCCACGGCGAGACCGGCCAGGGCGACCGTCCACGCCGCGGGCGCGGCCCAGGCGGGCAGGATCGTCGTGCGAACGGGGTCCGAGGCGGATGGAGCAGGCGACATCGGGGGTGTCATCGGCGATGTGGCATGCGTGGCCGGAAAATGTCCGGGGCGTGCACGGCGACGGCATGTGCGCTGTCCGCGCGGCCGGCAGGGGCCGCAGTCGCTCGGACAGGCACGGCCTTCGGCCGTGAACTCGCTTGGTGCGCCCCCTGCCGGCCGCGCTTGCGCGGGCGACGGCGCGGGCGACGTTCAGGCGGCGGCGCGTTGGCGGGAGCGCGATTGCGCGCGGGCCACCAGGTCCGACACCAGGCGCTCCATGGGGATCCCGGCGTGGGCCGCGGCCTTGGGGACCAGCGAGTGGTCGGTGAAGCCGGGCATCGTGTTGATCTCCAGGAACCACGGACCACGTGCATCGAGCATGAAGTCGGCGCGCGCGACGTCCCGGCAACCGATCGCGTGCCATGCGGCCCTGCTGAAGGCGCGCACGGCATCGGCCACCCCGGGGGGTAGCTCGGGGTCGAGCAGGTACTCGGTGTCGTCGCGGTTGTACTTCGCCTCGTAGTCGTACGTGCCGGTCCGGGGCCGCACCTCGATGATCGGCAGGCATTCGCCGCCGACCAGGCCCACCGTGAGTTCGCGACCCTGGATGTACTCCTCGGCGAGGAGGCGGCCTCGGCGCTGCTCGAGCTCAAGCCGCGCCCGAGCCACCTCGGCCGTGCTGCGGCAGATGCGCAGGTCGACGCTCGAGCCGTCGTCGGCGGGCTTGATCACCACCGGGCACTCCAGCGCGAAGTCGGTCCCCAGGACCAGCTCCTGCGATCGCGGCGTGGGGACGCCCAGTGCGTCCACCGCGGCCTTGGTGGCGACCTTGTCCATGGCCAGGCGGGCGGCGCGCGCGCGGCAGCCGACGAACGGTCGGCCGTCGGCCTCGAGAAGTTCCTGGAGCGGGCCACCCTCTCCCCACGCCCCATGGAGCACCGGGAACACCACCGCGCCGGGCAGGGCGCGAAGCGCCTCGGCATCCAGTCGGTCGATGGTGACGTCGTGCACGGTGAACCCGGCGCGAGCGAGCGCGGCGGCCACCTGTGTCCCGGAACGAATGCTCACGTCTCGTTCGGCGTCGGGGCCGCCCTTGAGGACGAGCACCGAGCTGGCGCAGGCGTTCGCGGGCGTGCCGTTGGTTGCGTGTGCGTCCATGCCTGATGCTCCTTCAATCGCGCGGTCCATGCGCGTGCCGCCGTCACTCCTCGCCGCGACGCCAGAAGACTACCTCGCGTTCGAGACGGATCCCGGTGCGGGAGAGCGTCTCCTCGGCCACCTTCCGCGCCAGTTCCATCACGTCCGAGGCCCGTGCCCCGGGTTCGACCACCAGGAAGTTGCCGTGCCGGTCGCTCACCGAGGCGCCGCCGATCCGCGTGCCCTTCAGGCCCGCGTCGTCGATCAGCTTGCCCGCGGAGACTCGCTGCCCCGACACCGGGTGCACCGGGTTGCGGAACATGCATCCGGCGCTGTGCGCGGCCAGGGGCTGCACCCCCGCCTTGTAGGCGCTGAGCTCGCGTGCCCGCTGGCGGAGCGCCGCGGCATCGCCCTCGGCCAGCCGCAGGACCGCGGACGTGACGACGCCGCCGGGAAGGGCGGAGTGCCGGTACGAGAAGCCGGCGTCCGCGCCCGCCACGATGCGGGCGTTGCCCTCCCAGTCGACCATCGCCACCGAGTCGACCACGTCGCCGATCGCGCCGTGCGTTCCTCCGGCGTTCATCCGGATCGCCCCGCCGATGGTCGCGGGGATGCCCACGAGCGCCTCCAGCCCCGCGAGCGACAGCCGCACGGCCTCGTGGATCGTCTTGCCGAGGTCCCGGCCGCCGCCGACGCGCACGCGCGAGACCGGGCCGTCGGCGTTCACCTCGAACGCCTGGAAGCACGGTGCGTCGAGCCGGATCACCACGCCGTCCACCCCGTCGTCGCCGACGAGGAGGTTGGCTCCCGCACCCAGCACGCGAACGCGGGTGGACGTGCGCCGGCACCTGCGCAGCAGCGTGGCCAGCGCATCGACGGAGCGCGGGCTCACCAAGGCGTCCGCGGTCCCGCCCAATCCGTACCACGTGTGCGCGGCCATCGGGGCGTCGAGCTGAACGCCGACGTCAAGGTCGGCAAAGAGCGTCGTGCTCCACGGATGGCCGGCGCTTGCCGCCATGGCCGCGCTCATGCGCCGGAGGCGCCGCCGCGCCCGAGGAAGGCGTGCGCGATCTTCCACACCGGGCCCGCGCCCATCACCACCACCAGGTCGCCGTCGGCGGCCATCACCTCGAGCTGCTCGACGATGGCGTCGAAGGGGTAGAGGTGCATCGCGGCCACCCCGCGGGAGCGGAGCCGGTCGACGAGGTCGGAGGCGCTGACCTTCTGCTTCTCCTCCTCGCTGTCGCGCACGAAGTAGATGTCCGGCACGATGACCACGTCGGCCATCGAGAAGCTCTTCGCGAACTGCTCGAGCAGGAAGCGGGTGCGGCTGTGCTGGTGCGGCTGGAAGACGCAGATCAGCCGCTTCGGGTCGTACCGCGTGCGCAGCGCCTTCAGCGTGGTCTCGCACTCGGTCGGGTGGTGGCCGTAGTCGTCGTAGACGGTGACGGTGCCGCCGTGGCGCATCGTGCGCCGTCCCAGGCACTGCATCCGGCGATCGACGCCGCCGAATCGCCCGAGGGCCTCGCCGACCTGGCGCCACTCGGCGCCCAGCCAGTGCGCGAGGATCGCCGCGGCCGCGCCGTTGAGCGCCATGTGCTCCCCCGGCACCTGGCTGGTCCAGCTGCACACGGCGTTGCCTCCGACCAGGACCGTGACCTGCCCGGTGCGGACGTCGTACTGCACGTGGTAGTCGGCGCTCGGCGCCCAGCCGAACGTGGATACGGCGCACTCGAGCCCGCTGGCCACGTCGCGCCGGTGCGCTCCGTCGGCGGCGATCAGGAGCCGACCGCCCTGCGAGGCGGGCGGCAGCAGCTGCGCGAACTCGTGGAACGCCTTCACGATGCGCTCGAGCGATCCGTAGATCTCGAGGTGATCCTCCTCGACGTTGTTGATCAGCCCGATCACCGGGCGGTGATGGTGGAAGCTGCGGTTGAACTCGCAGGCTTCGGCCACCAGCATGCCCGGCCGGCCGCGCAGGACGCCGTGCGGGATCGTGTCCGCACCGGTGCGGCTGCCGCCGCCGATCTGCGTGCACGTCGCTCCGACGATGAAGCTCGGGTCGAGGCCCGCCTCGATCAGCACGAAGGCCAGCATGGCGCTGGTCGAGCTCTTGCCGTGCGTGCCGGCGATGCTCACCCCGGTGCGGCCTCGCTGGACCAGCCCGACCGCCTCGGCGTAGCTGATCACGTCGACCCCGCGCTGCTGGGCCTCGAGCAGTTCCGGGTGGTCGGGCTTGATGGCGGCGCTCGCGATGACCAGGTCGCAGGGCGCGGGAAGCTTGGTGGCGTCGTGCCCGACGATCACGCGGATTCCCGAGGCCTCCAGCGACTCGGTGACGTCCGATGCGGACTGGTCGCTGCCGGCGACCATGGCGCCGCGGGCCCGCAGCATCTGGGCCAGGCCGCTCATGCCGCAGCCACCGATTCCCACCAGCCAGATCCGCCGTCCGGCGAAGTCCGGAACCTCCATCTCCGCGAGTCGCGGTCCGGTGCTCTCGAAGAGGGTGCTCACGGCGGCGTCCATGGCGTCTTGCACATGGACGATATCGGCAGGCGGGCGGGAAGATCCGCAGCGTTTTGCCCCGAAGGGCGTTCTTTCCGGTCCTGCGTCCCCCGTCGCCGGGGGTGGGGTCTTACAATCGGGGCCCGATGGCCGCCTCCGAAGACATCCGTGCGCAGGTCCTGCTGGTGGACGACGACCGGGAGCACGCGGAGACCATGGCCGACGCCCTCCGCAAGCCGGGCCACGTCTGCACCATCCGGCACAGCCTGGCCGACGCGCAGGAGGAACTGCGCCACGGCGCGTTCGACGTGGTGGTCACCGACCTCGTCATGGAGACGCCGACGGCCGGGCTCGAGGTGCTGAAGCTGGCCCGGGCGCTGCAGCCGGACGCCGAGACCATCATGGTGACCGCCCACGGGGACATCCCCACGGCCAAGCAGGCGCTGCAGGGCGGGGCGTACGACTTCATCGAGAAGCCGATCGACCTGGTCATCTTCCGGAACCTGGTGCAGCGCGCGGCCGAGACCGTGGCGCTGCGGCATCGCAACGAGCGGCTGGCCGGGGCCCTGGACGCGGCCTACGGGTTCGAGGGAATCATCGGCGACAGCCCGGCGATGCGCCAGGTGGTGGCGTTGATCCGGCAGGTCGCCCCGAGCGGCATCCCGGTGCTGGTGCGCGGCGAGAGCGGCACGGGCAAGGAACTGGTGGCCGCGGCCATCCACAAGGCCAGCCGCCGTGCCGACCGTCGCTACGTGACGTTCAACGCCGCCGGCCAATCCGAGAGCCTCCTCGAGGACCAGCTCTTCGGACACGTCCGCGGCGCGTTCACCGGCGCCGACCGCGACCGGGAGGGCGTGTTCGAGTACGCCGACCGCGGCACGCTGTTCCTCGACGAGATCGGCGACATGCCGCTGTCGATGCAGCCCAAGCTCCTGCGCGTCCTGGAGACCGGCGACGTGGTCCGGCTCGGCTCCAACGAGCAGCGCCGGACCGACGTCCGCTTCGTGAGCGCCACCAACCGGGACCTCTCGCAGCTGGTGCGCGAGGGGAAGTTCCGCGAGGATCTCTACTACCGCATCCGCGGCGCGGAGATCGTGGTCCCGCCGCTGCGGGACCGGCGCGAGGACATCCCGCTGCTCGTCAACCATGCGGCCGGGCGGTTCGCGGCCGACATGGGCCGGCCGCGCCCCGAGGTGCCGCAGCCGGTCATGATGCGGCTGGTCGGCTACGACTGGCCGGGCAACGTGCGCGAGCTCTTCAACGCCGTGCACCGCATGGTGGCGGTGGCGCAGGGCAGCGAGCTGTCGCTGCGCGACGTCCCGCCGGAGGTCCGGGCCGCCGACGACGGGGCCGATGCGCAGGGCGGCGTCGGCTCGCTCGCGGGCGTCGGCCTGGATCGGCTCGAGCGAGAGGCGATCCGCCAGACGCTCGCCATGACCGCGGGCAACCGCGAGCAGGCCGCGCAGCTCCTCGGGATCGGCGAGCGCACCCTGTACCGGAAGTTGAAGGAGTACGGCCTGCGCTGAGCGCGGCCGATGCCATGGACGCCGACGCCACGCTTCCCGCGCACCCCGGCCACGATGGCCCGCGGCCGGCGGGGTTCGATCGCGCGCCGGTGCGCCTCGGCGGCATGCCGTGGACCCTGTGGCGGCACGTGGCGTGGGAGCTCTTCCGCACGTTCGCGGTGACCGTCTCGATCATCGTGACCGTGATCGCCTTCGGCGCGGCGGCCAAGCCGCTGGCGGAGGACGCGATCGGCGCGGACACCGTCCTCAAGTTCGTCGGCCTGGCGATGGTGCCGATGATGCAGTACGCCATGCCGTTCGCCGCCGGTCTGGCGGCCACGCTCACGCTGCACCGCTTCGCCACCGACAACGAGGTGCTGGCGATGTCGGCGGCGGGGATGTCGCCGCGTGCGGTCCTGGCGCCGGTGTTCCTGCTCGGGCTGCCGCTCTTCGGCGTGATGCTGGTGCTGGTGCTCTGGACGATCCCGCAGTTCTTCACGCGCATGCAGGAACTGGTCACCGCCGACGCCACGCAGATGCTGCTGTCCTCGGTCGAGCGCGGCGAGGCGCTGCGCGCCGATCGCCTGATGATCTATGCCGACGCCGCCCGCGAGGTGCCGGCGCCCGAGGGCGTTCGCCGTCGCCTGGCGCTCGACGGCGTGGCGGCCATCGAGCTGGCGCCCGGGCCGGCGGGCGACGTCGCCACGGAATTCACCGCCGAGCGCGCCACCGTGGACATCCACTCCACCGAGCGAGGCACCGTGGCCAAGGTGGTGCTGGCGAACGCGTCGGTCTACCGCCCCGCCGAGGGTGCGCTCATCACCGTTCCCCTGGCGGAACCCGAGGCGGCGGCCATCCACGGGAGCTTCGTGCGCGGCCCGAAGTTCCTGTCGATCGGCGAGATCCTGGCCCTGCGCCGGCACCCGGAGCGGGCCGAGCTGGTGCAGACGGTGGGAAAGACGCTCGCGGCGCGGCTCGGCGACTCGGATCTGGTGGGTTGCGTCGAGCCGATGTCGAGGGCCGGCACCATCGAGTTGGAGCAGCCCGGCACCCGCCGCGGATTCCGCATCGCCAACGTGCGATGGACCAAGACGCAGCTGCGTCCGGCGTCCGGTTCATCCTTCACCCTGGAGGAGCGCGTCGACGGGCGTCTGGTGCGCTCCGCGACCGCGTCCTCGGGAACCCTGAGGACGGTGTCCGAGGCCGGGTTCGCGCCGCGACTGGCGCTGGCCGTCGCCACCACGCTGACCGCCCGCGACGAGGCCGCGGGGCTGCCGGGCCGGTGGCCCCCGCGGGTCGATGACCTGGCGCCTGCCGGTTGCCCGCTCCGGACGTGGGACACGTCCGACGTGCCGGCGATGCTCGCCGAGGCCGATCGCCGCGGGGCCGCGGAGCCGGCGCTCGCCAAGGCCGCGGAGCAGTTGCGCGCGGTCGCCGTGCGCGTCTCGCGCGATGCCGACTCGTACGTCTCCAACCGGCTGGCGCAGGCGGTGAGCGTGATCCTGGTGCTGATGCTCGGGGCGACGCTCGCCATCGCGATGCGTTCGGCGCTCCCGCTGACGGTGTACCTGCTGGCGTTCATCCCGGCCGTGGTCAACATCATCATGATCGCCGGCGGCCGGCAGATGATGGCCAGCGGCAGCGTGGCCGGCGGTTTCGCGATCCTGTGGGGCGGCAACGCCGTGCTGGCCGTCGCGCTCTGGCTGGCCTGGAGGCGCGTGGCGCGGAACTGACCGATGCGGATCCTCGACCGAATCATCGTCACCCGCTTCCTCGGCAACTTCACGCTGCTGTTCCTGCTCCTCTTCACCTTCGCCACCGCGGTGGACATCATCCTGCAGCTGGACATCTACATGTCGGCGGCGGATGCGGTGGTGCAGCGCGGGCTGCGCGGCAACCGGTGGGTGGCGCTCGGCTTCGTGCTCCTGGAGTTCCACGGCCCGCGGGTGTTCCAGTTCTTCCAGTTCATGGCGGGCCTGCTGTGCATCGGTGCCATGGGATTCACCTTCGCGCAGATGCACCGCGCGCGCGAACTGGTGGCGATCATGGCCGCGGGCGTCCCGCTCAGGCGCTGCGTATGGGCGGTGCTGGCATGCGCGCTCCTCGTCAACCTCCTGCAGGTGGCGAACCAGGAGCTGGTGATGCCGCGATTCGCCGAGCAGCTCCTGGTCTCGCAGCGGCAGATCGGGCGCGAGGGCGGCGGATCGTTCGAGGTGCCGCTGACCGTGGACTCCGGCGGCAACCTGATGCATGCCGTGCGGTTCGACCCGCTGACCGCGCGGATCAACGGATTCCTGGGGCTCGAGCGCGACGAGTCGGGGTCGCTCGTCCGCCGCGTGACCGCCCGCGCCGCCTCGTGGGACGCCGAACGCCGCTGCTGGGTCCTGGAGGACGGCCGCTCCATGCGGCGCGAGCGCCCGAGCGCGACGCCGGGCGAGGGCGGCCCGGCCGAGCCGGTGGCCGTCGACTCGTGGCCGTCCGACCTGTCCCCGAAGTCGATCACCGCCCGGCATCACCGCCTGTTCGCGCAGATGCTCTCCACGCCGGAGCTGCGGGCGATCGCGGAGGCCGGTGCGATCGAGCGCTCGCAGGCGGACCGCATGCAGCTCGGGCGCATCGGGCTCGTGGCCGTCAACCTGCTGGTGCTGGCGATCGCGGTGCCGTTCTACCTGCGGCGCGGCCCGGCGAACATGCTGCAGATGAGCATCCTGTGCGCGGCCACCTGCGTGCCGGCGATCATCGTGTCCGCGGTGGTCATGGCGGCGCCGGTCGCCGGGTTGCCGCCGGCCGTGTCGGTGGCGCTGCCGGTGGCGATCCTCATTCCCGCCGCGGTCGCGCGGGTGTCGTGGCTCCCGTCCTGACCCGGTTCCAGCCGTCCGCCAGGGAGTCGTCGAAGATGGTCGGCTGCAGCCCGCGCACGAGGTCCTGGGCCAGTTGGTCCATCCGCGCGCGTTCCTGCGCCAGGCGCACGGCGCGCACCGCGCGGTCGCGCACGGCGTCGAGCGGGGTGCCGTCCCCCGGATCCTCGCCCTCCATCCGCACGAGCAAGTAGCCCGTGTCGACCAGCACCGGCGGCGAGATGTCCCCGGGTGCGGAGAGCGCCCACAGCGCCTCGCGCACTGCTGCGGGCACAGCCGGGTCGAGCCGGCTCATCGGGCTGACCAACCCGCCGCGGGCGGCGCTGGGGTCGGTGCTCGCGTCCGCGGCCACGGCGTCGAACGCCTCGCCTCCGTCGAGGCGCGCGCGGACCTCGGCCGCGGTGCGCAGGTCGGGCACGGCGATCACCCGGGCGCGGCGCCGTGCGCCGTGCGCCGCGTCGTGCGCGGCCACCACCTGCGCCTCCTGCACGTCCACCTCCTGCGCCACCAGCCGGCGCAGCACCGCGTTGCGCCAGAGCAGCGCGCGCCACCGCACCGGCCCCAGTCCCTGGCGGGCGCGCAGCTCGTCCATCAGCCGCTGCGCGCGCACCCGTTCGGGGTCGAGGAACTCGAGCAGCGTCGACTCCTCGCGCTCGAGGTCCTCGGCGGTCGGCGCGATGCCGCGTTCGCGGGCGCGCGCGGCAAGCGCTTCATCAAGCAGCACTTCCTGGAGGGCCACGCTCCCGGCGAGTTCGGCAAGGACGGGCCGCAGCCGATCCCACGTGACCGCGGTGCCTTGCTGGATGGCGGCGATGCCTGCGGCGCCGTCGACGCTGCGCGCAGGGGCCGGGCCAGGCGCGGCGGCGGGCCGGGCATCCTGCGCCGCCGACATCGGTGCGACGACGATGGCGAGGCAGTGCGCGGCGATGGCCGGTGCGATGCGATGCATGCGGCGAGTCTACGGACGCGGCGCGGCGGGGATGCGATACACGATCCCGCCCGAGGTGGTCCTCGCGATCGGTTCCAGTCGCGCCGCGACCGCCCGCACCGCCTCCGGTGCGAGGGCGGGATCCAGCCATCCGGCCCGCTTCCATCGCGAGAGCGTCGCCTCGCCGATCGCCACGTGCGTGAGCCCGCGGGCCCGGAGCATGGCCACCGCGGCGTCGGCGTCCGTGGGATGATCGCGCAGCGCGCGCGCCAGCGGTCCGCCGTCCCAGACCGTTCCCCAGTCCGGGGCGACGCGGCACCAGAAGACATCGGCCTCGCCCTCGCAACCCAGCCGCGCCTCGGGAGGGAGCAGCCAGTTCGCCACCCAGGCCACGGGCAACTCGGCGCCGTCCGCGGCCATCGCGCGGGCATCCGCGGCGGTTCCCGGCCCGATCGAGGCCACGGCTGCGCCGAGCGACGGAAGGTTGGCGACCACGCCGCGCGGGTCGTTCATGCGCGGGTCGAGCCGGAGCACCCATGCCGGCTGCAGGCTCCACGCGAGCAGCACGATCGCCGACGCGACGGCGACGGTGGCCCGGGCACGTCGCGTGGCGCCTCGCGCGGCGAGCGGAGCCATCGCCGCGGCGGCGGCCACGCACAGCGGCACGGCACAGGGCAGGAGGAACCGTGGCTTGAGGTGGGTGGCGATCATCCAGAACGCGACCTGCGAGGCAAGCATGACGGCCAGCGCGGCGGCGGCACGCGGCATGCGGATGGCAAGGCCGGCCAGCCCGACCAGTCCGATCCAGAACGCGATGCCCCACTGCGGCAGCCACGGGTCCGCGTCCGGAGCCGCGCCCATGCCCTCACGGAACGCGTGGTCCCAAAGCGCCTCGAAGCGGCCACCGATGCCGAGCCCCGCCGGCGCGGAGTGCCCGGCCCTGAACCGGGCGAACTGCTCGGGGAGCCAATCACCTCCCGCACCGCCGAACGGGAAGACCGGCGAGCCGGAGTCGACCGCGTTGCGCACGAGCCACGGCAACAGCACGACGAGCATCGCGACGAGCGCCACGCCGGCGGTGCGCGCGCGTGCGCGGATGCCTCCCGGCACCGCGTCCACCATTGCCCACGCGGCGAAGGGCAGCGCCACCATTCCGACCGCCGTCAGCTTGGCACCGATCGCGGCGCCCAGCGCCACGCCGACGGCGATGCCCGCCCGCGTGGTCGGGCCTCGCGCCGTGCCCGCGTCATCGCTGCGCCGACCCACCTGCCACGCGAGCATCGCGGTCGCGGCCATGAGCAGCACCGCCATTTCGTCATACGCCAGGCTGGCGGTGACCACCACCCACGGGATGCCCAGGAGCAGCACGAAGCCCGCGGCGCCGGCCCATGTCGCGCGTCGCGTGTCCGGTCCGGCCAGCGTTGCGGCCATGCCGCCCACCGCCACCGCCGCCGCGACGGCCATCATCGCGTGCAGCAGCTGGGGGGCGAGCGCCAAGCCGTGGGGCGCCGCACGGCCCAAGAGCGACGTCAGGTGAAGCGATGCCGCCTCCACGAAGCCGGGGAACGCCGAGTACACGCAGTGCGGAAGCGTCTCGATCCGTCCACCGACGAACCACTCGCGGGGCAGTTCCAGGTGATAGCTGAGGGCGTCATAGCCGCCGAACTCGGTGGCCCAAGCGATGCCCGGCGGCAGCGCGGCAGCGAACGCAAGCACCGCGAGGGCGGGCAGCGCGCACCACGCAAGCGGCACCGCGAACAACGCACGGACGCCGGTGAACTGGTCGGCGAACGTGCGGCGTGGATCGCCCAGGAGCATGATTCCCGGCACCAGGGCCGCCCACGCCATCAACTGTCGGCCGAAGCCGCCGCCGAACGCACCGAGCGACCCCAGCGTGACGTCGAGCCAGAGCAGGGCGGCGATGCCCAGCCCAAGCGTCAGTCCGGCATGCGCGGGGTGGCCCCGCCGCAGCGCCGGGAACAGCACGAACCGCACCGCACGTCCGAGGCCATGGGCCGACGCGAGCCACGCCAGGGCGCATGCGGCGCTTGCCACGAACCCGCCCGCCGGATCGAGCACCATGGCGGGCGTGCCCGCGATCGCCATCCCCGCGGCGATCGCCGCCGCGGCCATGGCCGCCGCCTGCACCACGGGCGCCGGCACGGTCGCGAATCGGTCGACCATGGAGTCCCTGGCCACGGGCGGGATTCTCGCAGAAGGCTCATGCGCCGGCGGGCGAGTGGCCGATATCCGTCATGCGCGGCAGCGGGCAGGAGCCCCCGCCGCGGCCCGCACGGCCCACAGAAGGGAACGGAGTTCCGCATGAAGGTCCGCACCACCCGCTTCGGCGAAGTTGAGATCGACCCCTCCCGGCTGCTCGTGTTTCCGCACGGCCTGCTGGGGTTTGCACGCTTCCGCACCTTCGCGCTGCTGCAGCCCGACGACCGTGGCGTCTTCTATTGGCTGCAGTCGGTGGAGGACCCCGAGCTGGCGTTCGTGGTGACGGATCCCGCGGCGTGGGCGCCCGACTACAACGTTCCGATCCGGGCCGCCGACCTGGCCAGCCTCGGACTCGAGCGCCCCGAGGACGCCACGGTGCTGGCCATCGTCAATCGCCGGGACGGGGCCATCACCGCCAATCTGCAGGGGCCCATCGTCCTGAATGCGGCCAGCCGCACGGGCATCCAGCTGGTGCTGAGCGACCGTTCCTGGAGCACGCGCCACGAGTTGGCGCGGATGCCCGGTGCCGCGGCCGCCGCCGCGCAGTCCGCCTGAACTCCCGGCCGACGGATCGGCCCGCACTCCCTTGCCACGGAAGGCAATGCATGCTCGTTCTCTCGCGACACCGTGACGAAGCCATCATGATCGGCGACGACGTCGAGATCGTCGTCGTCGACGTCCGCGGCGACAAGGTCCGCCTGGGCGTCAACGCGCCCCCCCGCGTGGCCGTGCACCGCAAGGAAATCTACGAATCGATCCGCCAGGAGAACGCGCAGGCCGCCGGCCTCCGCGGAGCCCTTGGCCGGGTGCCCGGCGTGCCATCGCTGGTCGAACAGCGGGCGGAGGCGATCGCCCGCATCGCGGCGGCACGCATCAGCGCCTGAACGACGTCGGGGCGGTTGGACGGAAAAGGACACCGGCGCCCCCGCGAAGGGGCGCCGGTGCGTCATTCGGGTCGTCGGGATCGGTCAGGCGGCCAAGGCGTGCGGCACCGAGCAGTGCTTGCGCGCGGTGGCGACCAGCGCGTCGAAGGTCGCGGGGTCGTGGATCGCGATCTCGCTGAGCATCTTCCGGTTCAGCAGGCAGCCGGCGCGGGAGAGGCCATTGATCATCAGGCTGTACTTGAAGCCGCGCATGCGGCATGCCGCGGTGATGCGGGTGATCCAGAGCTGGCGGTAGTTGCGGCGGCGCAGGCGGCGGTGACGCCACTTGTTGCGCAGGGCGCGCATGATGGCGACCTTGGCCTGCTGCTTGAGGCGGCTCTTGGTGCCGTAGTACCCGCGGGCTTCGCGGAGGAGCTTGCGGCGGGCCTGGGTTCGGGCGGCGCCCTTGCGTGCGCGTGGCATGGTGAGAATCCTCTGTCTGTGCCCGGCGGAGGCGGCGACGGCCGCGCTTGGGTCCCGACGGACGGGGCGGATGGGCAGGGCGCGCGCCCTGCGCGTTCAGTGCAGGCGGGTCAGGCGGCGGCTTCCATCTTGGCGGCGCGCGCCAGATCGTCGGCCACGTGCTGCTCCTCGGAGCGCAGGCCGCGGTTGAGCAGCTTCTTCAGGTAGCGCAGGTCACCGGTGCGCGCGTAGCGCGACTTGCGGTACGACTGGATCTGGGTGCCGGTCTTGTTGCTCTTGATGTGGCGGCTGTTCGGCGCCTTGAAGCGGACCTTGCCGCTCTTGGTGAGCTTGATGCGCTTCAGGAGGCCGCGATGAGACTTTTGCTTGGGCATGGCTTGATCCGGTTCTCGGGGCCCGCCATCGCGGCGGGGAGAATCGCCAAGGATAACGGGACCCGGGGCAGGACGCAACGGGTGTTCACCGTGCGCCGACGGCCGTTATCCGGCCACCCCGAGGCGCTCACTGGGTCACGAAGTTGTCGGCCTCGGCCCGGGGGCGGGCGCGCATGCGCAGCGGGGCCGGCCCGAAGTCCTCGTGAGGAATCCAGATGTTGTCGAGCTCACCGTTCCCGCTGGCATCCATCAGCACGGGCGAAGACTTCCACTCCACGACCCCGGTGCTGAAGAGCAGGTTCTGCCCTTGCTCGCCGTGGTTGCGGGAGTTGGCCATCCGGTGCGCGGGGTGATGGCCTCGGCGCATGTGCTCCGCCAGCGGGTTGGCGTCCGCCAGCACCACGGTCGGGCGCTGCGTGGCCAGGCGGAAGCGCCCGTTCTCGCCGGGCACGCGATACGCAAAGCACGGACGGCCCTCCGCGCAGGCGGGGCAACGGAGTTCGCTCGCGGCGCAGTAGTCCCCGGAGAGCAGCGGAGCGAGGTTGGCGGAATGGTTCGCCTCGGCCCACGTTGGGGCACCCCAGCGGATCGTGACCTGGCCGCCGGGCCCGAAGAAGGTCACCGACGTGACCACCTGCGGGCGGGTCGGGTCCAGCGCAGGCGGCGCCGCGGGGGGCATCGGACGCACGGTGCGGGGCGATGGGCTCGGGCTGAAGAGCCCCGCGAAGTCACCGATCGACGCCGCCATCGGCAGGTCACCGGCGTGATCGCCCGCGTATGCATCGAGCGCCCCGTGCACCGCGCGCAGGTGATTGCCGCACCGCGTGGACAGGCTCTGCTGGCGCACGCCCGCCGCCAAGGGGACGATCACCCCGAGTGCGAGGAACAGCACCGCGGCAATGCCGACGAAGTCGGCGAGGCGGAACGCCCCTTGCCGTCCGCTCCCGATGCGGCGCGACTCCGCGAGCGTGCTCTCGAACCGGTCGATGCGCGCAAGCGTGGCATCCACCAGCGTGTCATCGCTGTGGTCATCGGGGTAGGCATCGAGCACCCCCATCTGCCGGATCAGCGCCATCGCCCGGGGGCGGTCCTCCTCCGGCAGCAGGTTCACCTTGGATGCGTCGAAGCCGTGCTCGGCGATGAAGTCGAGCACGCGCAGGTCTGCGTCGCAGAGGCGTGGTGCGCCGGGATCCGGCGGCGATGTGCCAGGGACGTTCATGCGGTGGGCTCCGGTGGTCGTGGGTCGCGCATGCCGTCGCGTCCTCGGGACTGGCGGACGCAGGCGCTGCGCCATTGGTCGGCGAACGTGGCGGTGGCGGCGTGCAGGCGGCTCTTGACCGTGCCGAGCGGGATGCCGAGGACGTCGGAGATCTGCTGGTAGCTCATCCGCTGGAAGTAGTTGAGCTGCAGGACCTCGCGGTACAGGGTCGGCATGTCATCGACGATTCGCTTCACCTCGGTGCGCATCTCGGCACCGCCGAGGGAGTCGGGCGGGGCGGCCTCGTCCGACTCCATGAGATCCACCATCCGTGCGCCGTCACGCTCGGCGCCGGTCGGCGCGTCCAGGCTGACGGCGCGTCGGCGCTTCTGCCGCCGGTGCCAGTCGCGCGCCTTGTTCGCGGCGATGGTGAAGAGCCACGGCTTGAAGGTGCGTTCCGGGTCGAAGGTTCGTGCCGCCAGGTGGACCTGCAGGAAGGTCTCCTGGAAGACGTCGTCGGCGGCGGCGTTGGACCCGAGGAACTTGGCCAGGAACCCGTGCAGCTCGCGGCGGTACCGTTCCACCAACGCCGCGAACGCGCCACGGTCGCCGGACAGGTAGTCCGTGAGCAGCGTCTCGTCGGATCGGTCGGTGGCGGTCGCCATCGGTGGGGTCCGGCACACCGCCGGGGGGTCGCTGGCGATGGTACCCCTCGAATGGGTCGATGCCGCGCGGGCCGCCATGCGGCGCACCCGGCGCCGGACGGAGGCATCCAGCTCGCCGAAACCGTCCAGCAGCTGGTCGGCGGAGGCCCAAACCGGCGCCGTGAGGGCTTGGAAGGTGAGCGGCGTGGCCGCGAGCGTCGTCATGCCCGTGCTACGATCCCGCCCCGCGCCCGGGTTCGCCCGTCGGCACGAGGCAACCGAAACTTTTTCACGGCCCGGCTGGCTCGATCGTCGGCCAATGCCGTGAGATCCTCCACCCCAGCCAGCGAGCACCACCCATGGCCGTCCCGATTTCCCAGATGTGGACCGTCGCGTCCTATGTTCTCGGACAACGACTCCGCGGTCGCAAGCGGTACCCGCTGGTGCTCATGCTCGAACCGCTGTTCCGCTGCAACCTGGCCTGCGCCGGCTGCGGCAAGATCCAGTACCCGCCGCACATCCTGAAGAAGAACCTCTCCCCCGAGGAGTGCTTCAAGGCGGTGGACGAGTGCGGCGCCCCGATGGTGAGCATCCCGGGCGGCGAGCCGCTGCTCCATCCGCAGATCAAGGAGATCGTCGAGGGCCTCGTCGCGCGGAAGAAGTACGTCTACCTGTGCACCAACGCGCTGCTGCTGAAGGAGAAGCTCGAGGAGGGCATCTTCAAGCCGAGCAAGTACCTGAGCTTCAGCGTTCACATGGACGGCCAGCAGGAGCACCACGACTTTGCGGTGTGCCGCGAGGGCACCTTCGAGAAGGCCGTCGAGGGCATCCGACTCGCGGTGAAGATGGGCTTCCGCGTCACCACGAACACCACGCTCTTCCAGGGCGCGGATCCCACCAGCGTGCGCCACTTCTTCGACGAGATGATGGGTCTCGGCGTCGAGGGCATGATGGTGTCGCCCGGCTACGCGTACGACAAGGCTCCCGACCAGCAGAGCTTCCTGGGCCGCCGCAAGACCAACGAGCTGTTCGAGATGATCCTCTCGAACCGCAAGAAGGAATGGAAGTTCAACATGAGCCCGCTCTTCCTCGAGTTCCTCATGGGCAAGCGCGAGTTCGAGTGCACGCCATGGGGCAGCCCGGCCTACAACATCTTCGGATGGCAGAAGCCGTGCTACCTCCTGCAGGAGGGCTACCACGACACCTTCCGAGAGCTCATGGAGGACACGGCCTGGGAGCGCTACGGCGTCAAGAGCGGCAACCCCAAGTGCCAGAACTGCATGGTGCACTGCGGCTACGAGCCGAGCGCGGTGGACTACACCTTCTCCGGAGCCTCCGGCATCTGGGCGAACGTGCGGGCGATCCTGGCCCCGCTCTACCCGAACACGGCCGCGGCGAAGCGCCTGGCCGAGGAGTCGAAGAAGCCGCACCGGCCGATCGAGCGCCTGGTCCAGCTGGGGATCGCCAAGGACGTGGCGGCCTGAGCGGAGCCCCGGGTGCGTCGGGCGTCAGGCCCGCCGTGCCCCCGCCACCATCACCCGCACGGCCCGACCGCGGAGCGCGCGACCGGCGAACGGGGTGTTCCTGCTCTTGGAGCAGAGCGCCGTCGGATCCACCGTCCACTCGGCGCCAGGATCAATGACGGTGACGTCCGCCGGGGCGCCGACGCGGAGTGTCCCGATGCCGATGACGTCGAGACCGAGGAGCCGCGCGGGCTGGAGCGTGAGCAGCTCGATCAGGCGCGGCCACCCGATGGCGCCGCTGTCGATCAGTGCCTCACGGTAGAGGGGCAGGGCGTGCTCGAGCCCGATGATCCCGAACGGGGCGCTCGCGAAGTCGCGCGCCTTCTCCGCCGCGGAATGCGGCGCGTGGTCGGTGGCCAGCACGTCGATCGTGCCGTCGGCGACGGCCTCGCGCAAGGCCTGCACGTCGCGCGCCGTGCGCAGGGGCGGGTTCATCTTGGCGTCGGTGCGGTCGCCGTCGCACGCGTCCTCGGTGAGGAGCAGGTGATGCGGGCTGGCCTCGCCGCTGACCGGCAGCCCCGAGGCGCGCGCCCGGCGGAGCAGCGCGGCGCTGCCGGCCGTCGAGAGGTGCTGCGCGTGGTAACGGGCGCCGACCGCGCGGTTCAGCATGAAGTCGCGCTCGAGCATCAGTTCCTCGGCGATCGCGGGCCAGCCGCCGTGCCCGAGCCGGGCCTGCAGCGCGCCGGAGTTCATCGCCGCACCCTGGGTCAACGTGGGCTCCTGGCAGTGCTGCATGAACGGCCGCCCGACGGCCTTCGCCATCTGCAGCACACGCATCATCACCTGCGCACTCGCGATGCCGTCGCCGTCGTCGGTGAACGCCACGGCCCCCGCGGCCGCCATGGAGGCCATGGGGGCCAACTGCTCGCCGGCACGGCCGACGGTGGCGGCCCCGGCGACGAAGACGCGGCAGCGGTTGGCCTCGCGGGCGCGCAGCCGCACGAACTCCACCATCGGGGCGGTGTCGATACACGGCGCGGTGTTGGGCATGCAGCAGACGGCGGTGAATCCGCCCGCCACGGCGGCGGCCGTTCCGGTGGCGATGGTCTCCTTGTGTTCGCCGCCGGGTTCGCGGAGGTGGACGTGAGGATCGACGAGGCCGGGCACCACCAGAAGCCCGTCGCAGTCCACCACGTCGGCGCCATCGGCGGACAGGGCATGAGGCACCGTGGACACGGCGGCGATCCGATCGTCGGTGACCAGCACGTCGGCGGTGGCGTCGAGGCCGGAGGCGGCGCAGATCACGCGCCCCCCGCGGAGCAGGGTGGTGGACATGGGCGGGGAGGGTACCTGCGCCGCCGCGCACGCCACCGGAGGAAAAACGCGCGCGCCCGTCGCAGGGACGGGCGCGCGGAACGGTGCGGAGTCATGCCGATCGGGCGCGGGCCCCGACCGAGGGGCCGGGAGGCATCAGCCCTGGTTGGTGACCGGGCAGGTCTTGGCCTTGGAGCCGCACTCGGACTTCGTGGCCGAGCACTCGCTCTTGGTGGCCGAGCACTCGCTCTTGGTGGCCGAGCACTCGCTCTTGGTCGAGCAATCGGTCTTGGCCGAGGTCTTGGTGGTGCCGCAGCTGCTGGCGCAGCCTTCCTTCTTGTCGCTCACGGCGCCGGGGGCCGCTTCCTTCTTGCAGCAGTCGGTCTTCGCGCAGGTCTTGGCGTCGCCCGAGCACTTGGAGTCGCACTTCTTGTCGGTGCTGCAGCAGGACGACTTGGTGCCCATGGCGCCGGCGGACGTGTTCTGCTTCTCGGTGGAGTCGCAGGCGGCGAAGAACAGGGTGGCGCAGATGCCAGCGGTCAGGATGCCGAACTTCTTCATGGGGTCAGTCTCCGAAGGGGGGACGATGGTGAATTGCCTCCAGACCCACTTCGGGCTGGACTCGGGGAGTATACGGCCGGATCCGCGCTCGGCTCCATAGGATTGGGCGAGTGGAGCCCGAAAAACCATCCCCTGAGCCGCCGGCAGGGCTCCCGGAGCCTCAATCGGGCGTCTCCCCGGCCTCCGGTGCGATGCGCTCGGACCGGCTGGCGTCCCTCCTGGCCACCGCCCGGAAGCTGCCCGCGGTCCCCGGGGTTTATCTCATGAAGGATGCGGAGGGCCGCGTGCTCTACGTCGGCAAGGCGTCGTGCCTGCCGGACCGCGTGTCGAGCTACTTCGTGCCGAGCGCCGACCTCGGCCCGCGCAAGCAGCCGATGCTCGACTGGGTGGCGGCGGTCGAGGTGCTCGAGTGCGAGGCCGAGTGGGAGGCGCTGCTCCTGGAGTCGCGCCTGGTCAAGGACCTGAAGCCGCGCTTCAACGAGCTTCTCAAGGACGACAAGACGTTCCCGTACCTGGCGGTGACGGTCCGCGAGGAGTTCCCCGGGGTCTACGTGACGCGCAATCCTTCCGACGAGCGGTTCGCGGGGGCGCGCATCTTCGGACCGTTCACGAGCGTGCATGCGTTGCGCAGCGCCGTCACCGTGATGCAGCGCGCGTTCCAGTTCCGCACGTGCGACCTGGCGATCCGGTCGGACGATCCCGCGAACCGCCGCTTCCGGCCGTGCCTGCTGCACTCCATCGGGCAATGCACCGCGCCATGCGCGAATCGCGTGGAGCCCGAGCGGTACCGCGGCGACATCGATCGCTTCCTGCGTTGCCTCGGCTCGCGCCGCAGCGTGCTCGTGCGCGAGTTGCAGGGCGAGATGGAACGCGCCTCCGCCGAGCGCCGGTTCGAGGACGCCGCCGTGCTGCGCGACCAGGTCCATGCGCTGTCCAAGCTCGACGACCGCGAGACGCGCCGCGGCGAGGAATACGACTGGCAGCCCGAGCTGATGGTGTTCGCCGGCGACCCGGCGGTGGGCGCCCGCAGCCTGCAGCGGACGCTCGGGATGGACCGGCCGATCCGCTGCATGGAGGCGATCGACATCGCCCACCTCGGCGGCAACGAGACCGTGGCCAGCAAGGTGTGCTTCGTGGACGGCAAGCCGTTCAAGGACGCGTATCGGCGATATCGCATCGCTTCGGCGGGGAACGACGACTTCCAGTCGATCCGCGAGGTGGTCGGCCGACGCTGGCGCGATGCGCAGGAGGACCGGGAACTGCTTCCGGACGTGCTGCTGATCGACGGCGGCCTCGGCCAGCTCAACGCCGCGCTCGAGGCGCTCGAGGAGTTCCCCGATCGCCCGGCGATGGTGATCGGCCTGGCCAAGCGGGACGAGCTGATCTACGTGCAGCGCGAGAGCGAGCCGATCCGGCTGGCGCGCAACAACGCCGGCCTGCGCCTGTGCCAGGCGATCCGCGACGAGGCGCACCGGTTCGCGCGTCGGTACCACCACATCCTTCGACGGAACCGGACGCTCGGCCGCGACGCCTGAGTGCGCCGGGCACGGCGGGTCACGCCGGGCTGGGCAGGGCGCCCCCGTCGGCGTCGCGGGCGTCCGGCGGCGCGGGCGAAGGCAGGGCCGGCGTCGTGGCCGGCTTCGCCATCTCGGCACCGAGCAGGTCGGCGACGGTCGGCTTGGCCATCCTCTCGCCCCGCATCAGGCGCTCGACGTCGTCGCGCGAGAGGGTTTCGTGGCGAAGGAGCGCCTCGGCCACGGCGGAGACCTGTTCCCAGTGCTGGTCCACGGCGCGCGAGGCGTCCGCGAACGCGGTGTCCGCGAGGTGACGGATCTCCTCGTCGATCAGTCGCGCGGTGTCCGGGGAGTAGTCCTTCTCGGGGATGAATGCCTCGCGGCTGTCCTCGCCCCGGTAGCTCACGAAGCCGAGCCGGTCGCTCATGCCCCACTCGAGCACCATGGCGCGCGCGATGCGCGTGACCATCTTGATGTCCATGCCGGCGCCGCTGGACACGTCGCCGGTCTTCTTGCTCTCGGCGATGCGCCCCGCGCACAGGACGCGCATGGTGGCCTCGCAGTACTTGCGGCCGTAGCCGTAGCGGTCCTTCTCGGGCAGGCTGAACGTGGTGCCCATCGCCTGGCCCCGCGGGATGATCGTCACCTTGTGCAGCGGATCCGCGTCCGGCAGCAGCACCTGGAGCACGGCGTGGCCGGCCTCGTGGTAGGCGGTGGCGACGCGTTCCTGCTCCTCGATGCGCTTGCTCTTCTTGGCGCGGCCCCACCGGACCTTGTCGCGGGCCTCCTCGAGGTCCGCCATCTCGATGACCTCCTTGTCGGCCATGGTGGCGATGATCGCGGCCTCGTTGATCAGCGCCGCCAGGTCCGCGCCGCTGAACATCGGGGTGGCGCGCGCCAGGCGATCGAGGTCGACGTCCGGGGACATCCGCACCTTCTTGGCGTGGACGCCCAGGATCTGCCGGCGCCCGGCCAGGTCCGGCAGGCTCACGCCGACGACGCGGTCGAATCGGCCGGGTCGGGTGAGCGCGGGGTCCAGCACGTCGGCGCGGTTGGTGGCGGCGATCACGATCACGCCGTCCGCCGCGCCGAAGCCGTCCATCTCCACCAGGATGGCGTTGAGCGTCTGCTCGCGCTCGTCGTGCCCGCCCGTGGTGAAGCCGCCGCCGCGGCGCCGGCCGACGGCGTCGATCTCGTCCAGGAAGATGATGCAGGGCGAGTTCTCCTTCGCCTGCTTGAAGAGGTCGCGCACGCGGCTGGCGCCGACGCCCACGAACATCTCCACGAAGTCCGAGCCGGAGATCGAGAAGAACGGGACGTCCGCCTCGCCGGCGATGGCCTTCGCGAGCAGCGTCTTGCCGCACCCGGGAGGGCCCTCGAGAAGGACCCCGCGCGGGATCCGCCCGCCGAGCTTCTGGAAGCGCTTGGGGTTCTTGAGGAACTCGACGATCTCCGTCACCTCCTCCTTCGCCTCGTCGATGCCGGCGACGTCGGCGAAGGTGATGTTGACGCTTTCCTTGGTCTGCACGCGGTGGCGGCTCTTGCCGAAGCTGCCGAGCATGCCGCCCGGCCCTCCGCCCGCGCCGCGCATCGAGCGCGACAGGAAGAAGATCAGGAGGCCGAAGAGCAGGAGCGGCCCGATGATGGTCAGGAAGAGCTGGCCGAGGAACGAACTGCCGACGTTGACCTCATGGTCGATGCCCTCGCGGCGGAGCTCGCCGTAGTAGGTGTCCGCGGCCCGCGGGTCGATGGCGACGCGCACGGTGGTGGCGTTGCCCTTGTCGTCGGCGAGCCCCGGGACCGAGCCGGGCTTGAGCCGCGCGATCGCCTGCGACTCGGTCATCTCGATGGGACCCTGGATCTTGCCTTCCTTGGCGAACGTCATCAACTGGGGCCACGAGACCTTCGTGCCCTGCGGGCCGCTCGAGGTGAGCACCACGTAGACCAATCCCGCGAGCGCCAGCAGCATGACCCAGGTCATCGCGCCCGGGCGGCGCGGGGGCTGCGGCTGCCCGCGCTTGCCGTCGCCGCGACCATCGGAGGAACGTCCCTCGCCGCGACCGTCGCCGTCGGCGAAGTGCGCGGTGATGGGGGCGAGGTGGGCCTCGTGGGCGGGGTGGTCGCTCATGGGATCCCGAACGATACGCGCCCCGGGCGTGGGCGGGTCGGGAGAGTCACCACTGGGACTGCATGTTGGCCACGATGTCCGTGGCGAGGTTCTGCACCACGGCGAAGCGGCCGATCTCGGTCGGCTCGGCGGAGGGGCGGCTGGGCACGAACAGGGCGCTGGCGGTGAATCCGTTGCGCGCCACGATGGGCTTGCCGGTCCGCTGGTCGACCCATTCCCAGTCGATCGTCACCTCGTAGAGCACCTCCTCGGCGAGTCCCGTGCCGCGGCTCTTGGAGATCTCGCGCACGTTGCGACGGCGCACGGTGCCGCGCAGCACCGTGTCGGCCCGTGCCTCGGAGGCGATCCGGTAGGGCGTCATCGCCTGGATCTCCTTGATGACGGCCTCGGTGAGTTGCCCGTTCAGGGGACGGTCGTAGGTGTCGTTTCGGAAGACGTTGACCGCGACGGTGCGGTACTCCGCGGGGTAGCGGTTGCGCACGCCGTAGCCGGGCGTGCCGTCCGCCGTCGGAGTGGACTCGCAACCCGCGGCGAGCACCGCCAGTGGGGCAAGCGCGAGCATGGCCAGTCGCACGACCGTCACGGTGCCGCTCCGGGCTCCGGGGAGCGGGCGGGTTCGGGTTCCGGCGCGGGGGCAGGTTCCGGCGCGGCACCCGCGTCGGGCGTGGTCGGCGCGTCCGCCGGTGCAGACACCGACGTCGACGCTTCCTCGATCCGCTCGACCGGCATCGGCCCCTCAAGCTGGGCCCTGCTCGAGGCGGCCATCAGCTCCGCCCGGATGCCGGCGTAGTCGGGTGCGCTGCGGCGCACGACCTCCGGCAGCCGGGCCAGCACGTCGTCGATCACGCGCAGCGCCTGGAGGGTGGCCACCGACCGCGGGTACTTCTTCACGAGGGCCCGGATCTCGCGCTCGGCGCTGATGGGATCGCCGGTCGTCCAGTACCAGTTGGCGGTGGTGAGCCGCTTGTCGGCCTCGCTCTCGTACACGCGCAGGAGGATCGCCTCGGCGCCGATCTGCCGGGCCAGGAGCGGCTCGGTGGCCTGCAGTTCGCGCAGCTTCACCGCAGCCTCGGCGAGCCCTCGCGCGTCGAACTGCGGCCCCTTGTAGCCGGAGCAATAGGCGGCGATGAGCCTCAGGCGTGCCTTGTCGACGAACCGTGAGCGCGGGTAGTTCTGCACGAAGAGGTCGTACGCATCCGCCGCCAGTTCCATGTCCCGGCGCTCGTAGTAGAAGTCGGCGAGCGCCATGCCCGCCTTCTCGGCGAGCGCGCTGCCGGGCAGTCGCTCCTGGATGCGGATGAGGATCTCCTGGGCGTCGTCGTCGGCGTTGACCACGCGGACGGTTCCCCAGAACTTGCGCCGCAGGCCCGCGACGTAGCGCTGCGCGATGCCGAACTCGCGCTCGAGGGCCGGCACGAAGGCCGCGCTGTACGGATAGCGGCGGGCGATGTCCTCGTAGTCGAAGAGCGCCTCGTACTCATCTCCCAAGGCATCCTTGGCGTCACCGCGGATCAGGAGTGCCTCGGGGCGGAGGGGATCGAGACCGAACCGCTCGAGCCAGGCGTCGGCGATGGCCTTGGCGCGCTTGGCCTCGCCGGTGGCGAGGGCAAGTCGGGCCATGCGCAGCACGGCCGCGGGGGATCCGGGCGGGGGCGCGTCCATCTCGCGCCAGCGATCGCTCTCGTCCAGCTTGAACTCTTGCTGGGCGAGCGCGGGAGTGCCGGCGGCGCACGCCCAGGCGACCAGGACGGCGACCGCCGTGCGTAGGGATGCGGGCAGGTGCCACGGCATGGGGTCGGATGCTAGCGTTGCGGTCGATGAAGGCCGCGGTCGTGCTCAATCCATCGTCCGGCCGCGGGCGAGCGCTCCCTGCCGCGGATCGCATCTGCCGCGCGCTCTCCGAGGCGGGGGTCGTGCCCGTGCGCGTGGCGATCGATGCGCCCCCCGACGACATGCGTGCGGCCTGCGCGGGCGCACGGGCCGTGGTGGCGGTCGGCGGCGACGGCACCGTTCGGTCGATGGCGGCGCGCCTGGCCGGAGGCGACGTCCCGCTGGCGATCGTGCCGACGGGCACGGAGAACCTTGCCGCGCGCGCGCTCGGGTTCCGCTGCCCGGTCCGGCGGCTCGTGGGCGCCGTGGTGGAGGGTCGTGTCCGGCGCATCGACCTCGGCGAGGCATGGGCCGATGACCGTCCGCCGCACGTCTTCGTGGTGATGGCTTCCGTGGGCCTGGATGCCGATGTGGTGGCGGTGCTGGACGCCACGCGCACGGGCCCGATCTCGCATCGCTCCTACGTGGCGCCGATCCTCCGGGTGGCGAGGGCGTGGTCGGGGGCATGGATCGAGCTCGAGGCCGCGGCACCGCGATCGGCCACCCGTCGGCCAGCCGCAGCGACGGCGGGGTTCCATGGCGGCGTCCTGGTGGCCAACCTGCGGGAGTACGCGCTCGGGTTGAACCCGGCGAGCGACGCCGACCCGGCGGATGGGGCGCTGGATGCCGTGGCGCTGCCCGCTCGGGGCTGGCCGGAGGTGGTGGAGACCGCGGTGCGGCTGTGGGCGGGGGCGGTTGTGCCCGGGCCGGATCGAGCGGGTCGGGCGGCGGAATGGGTGGTTCGACTCGACCGGCCCGCGTGGGTGCAAGCCGACGGTGACCCGGTTCCGGGCGGGCCGGCGAGCACGATCCGGTTCCGGTGCCTGCCCGGAGCGTTGCCCGTCGTGGCCATCGCCTGACGGGTTCGCCGGCAATCTGCAGGAATTGCCGGAATCCGGCCGATGACGCCGGGGAGCCACGGATGGCCACCCCACCGGACATCGTCCGCCGGCAGTTGGCGCGCGTCGCGCGCCGGCGTCGTGCCATGCGCGCGCGCCTGGCCGGCGTGGCCATGGCGGCGGGCATCGCCTGGGCGGCCAAGGCTGCGCAAGCCGGCGGTGAGTCCATGCCGTTGGGAGCGCCGACCGCATTGCCTGCCGCCGGGGGCGGTGCGTCGGAGGTGGTGCGTGTGGTCGTGGCCCTCGCCGTCGTGGTCGGCTTGGCGTTGGCGGCCAAGTGGTGGGTCAGCCGAAGCGGGATCGCCTCGCGTTGGAAGGGCAACGGTGCGTTCGAAGTGGTGGCCCGGCATCCGATGGGGCGCGGGCAGGCGGTGCTCGTGGCGCGCTTCGGGCCCCGCGTCCTGTGCCTGCAGCAGTCGCGCGACGGGTTGCGCACCTTGGCCGAGATCAGCGACCCGGCCGAGGTGGCGGGCGTGCTGCGCGGCTCGCCATCGGCGTCCACGTCCGAGGTGACGGTTGACCTGCGCCGTTCGACGGGGGCATCCGGATGAACCCCGCAGGCGAGGGCATCGATCCGATCTCGCTGGTCGCCGGTGCGGCCGACGCGCTGCCGTCGGGTGGATTTCGTTCCGCCGCCGACATGGTCATGCTGCTGGCGGTCCTCTCGATCGCCCCGGCGATCCTGATGCTCTGCACGTGCTTCACTCGGATCGTGGTGGTGCTGGGGCTGCTGCGGCAGGCGGTGGGTGCGCAAGCCATGCCGCCGGCGCAGGTGACCGTCGGGCTGTCCGTGCTCCTGACCTTCGCGGTGATGGCGCCCACGTTCGGGCGAGCGTGGGATGCGGGAATCAAGCCGTACATGGACGGCACCATCGCCAGCGGCGACGAGGCATGGGCGCGGGCGCGCCAGCCGCTGCGCGAGTTCATGTTCGCGCAGATCGACGCGTGCGGAAACTGGCAGACCGTGTACATGCTGCTGGCGCACCGCGGCGTGGACGTCTCCGACCCGGCGCGGCTGACGCGGGCGGACGTCGACATGGCCACGCTCGTGCCGGCGTTCGTCCTCAGCGAGCTGAAGACCGCGTTCCTCATCGGATTCCGGGTGATGCTGCCGTTCCTCGTGGTGGACGTGGTGGTGGCGTCGATCCTGGTGAGCCTCGGGATGTTCATGGTTCCGCCGGTGCTGGTCTCGGTGCCGCTCAAGCTCCTGCTCTTCGTGCTGGCCGACGGCTGGACCCTCGTGGCCGGATCCGTCCTTGCGGGAATGGCGGTGACGCCGTGATGGACGCAGCCCCCGGCGAGTTGCTGCAGTCGGCGATTGCCTTGGCCGTCTGGGTGGCCCTGCCGGTGCTGGCGGTGGCGCTCGCGGTGGGCGTGATCACGGCCATCGTCCAGGCCGGCACGCAGGTGCAGGACGCGGCCGTCTCCGCCGTGCCGAAGCTGTTGGCGTGCGCCGTGGCGCTGCTGGTGGTGGCGGGCTGGATGGTGGCGCGGCTCGTCGACTTCGCGCGGGACATGTTTGCGTTCGCGGGGGTGCCGTGACGGGTGCCGAGGCGGCGATGCCCGTGCTGCTCGCCTCGTGCAGGGTGGCGGGCGTGGCGACGTTTGCGCCGGCGCTGGCCGGGGCGGCGGTGCCGGTGCGAGTCCGGGCAGCCGTGGCCCTGGCGTTGGCCGCGCTGGCTGCGCCGGCTGCGGTGCGCGCGGGCATCCCCGAACTGGCGCTCTCCGAGCCGTGGCGCCTTGCGCCGGCGGCATTCGTCGAGTTCGCGCTCGGGGCGGTGATCGGCACGGTGGCCATGCTGCCCGTCGCGGCGTTCCGGACGGCCGGAGCGCTGGCGGGGATGCAGATGGGGATCGGCTTCGGTGCCGCGTGCGGGGCGAGCGACCCGACGGAGTCCGATGGTGCATCGGAACCGATCGCGCACGCCCTGGCGATCCTCGCGGTCGCGATCTTCGTGTGGGCCGGCGGGCTGGACGCCGTGGCGCTGTCCACCCTCCGCAGCTTCGATTTCGTGGCGTTGGGCGCGTGGTCGCCGCGCGCCGGGGCCACGGCGGTGCTGACGGGCGCGATGCTGTCGGCATCCGACCTGGCGTTCCGGGTGGCGCTGCCGGTGACCGTGGTCCTGGTGACCGAGGCGCTGCTGTCGGGATTCGTCGCGCGCGCGTTGCCGGGCGTCGCGCTCCTGTCGTTCGGGTTTCCGGTGCGCGTGGGCGCCGGCCTGCTTGCGTTGCTCGCCGGTGCCGCGGCCGTGCAATCGGCGATGTCCGGCGCGGTGGCCACGCTCCTTGACTCGATCCACGCGGCGGTCGCGGGGGGCGCGCGATGAGCGACGAGCGGAACATCGCGCCGGGTGCCCGGCGCATCGAGCGGATCGTGCGCGAGCGCGGGGTTCCGATCCGTCGGGCTCCGGTCGCGGCCGGTGCCCTCCTGGGCGGCGTCGCCGGTTGCTGGACGGGCGGCACCGGCGGCGCGTTGCTCGAGTCGGTGCGAACGGGGCTGGCAGGCGCGGGGATCGCCCCGGCACGCGATGCCGAGGCCGCGGCGTGGATGGCGGACGCGATGGCTGCTGCCGCATGGCCCGCGGCCGGCGCGTTGCTCGGTGCGCTGCTCGGTGCCGTCGTGCAGGGCGCCGGGCCGTGGAGGCCGATGCGTGGCGGCGGCGTCCGCATGCCCGGCGGCGCGGCGGCGCTCGGCGGCGGCGCCGTGCGCGTGGCGTCCGGGGCGTGCATGATGGCCGCGGGCGGCGCGGTGCTGTGGTCGTCGTGGCAGCGCCTCGGGTCGCTTCCGTCGGTCGACCTCGCGGGTGCCTTGGAGCAGGCGGGCGAGGTGGTCATCGACGCGGTGGCCGCGGGACTCGGGGTTGGCCTCGCGTTCGCGGCCGCCGACGTCGCGGTGGCGCGGTGGCGGTTCGCCCGGTCGATGCGCATGAACGCGGCAGAGGCGCGCGAGGAACAGCGGCTCGAGCACGGTGATCCCGCGTGGCGGGCGCGTCGCCGCGCCCAGGGACGACGGACGCTGGCACGGCTTGCAACAGGAGGGGAGCGTCATGGACGGGCTGCTTGATCGCCTCACGGCATGGTTGGCGCGGCACCGCGCGGTGGCGGTTCCCGCGGCGCTCCTCGGCATGGTGGGCGTGCTGCTCGTGCCCATGGGGCCTTCCGCGATGGATGCGCTCGTGGCGATCAACTTCGCCATGGCCGTCCTCGTGCTCGTGCGTGCCGCGGGAGTGCGGCGTCCGCTCGAGTTCAGCGTGTTCCCCGCGCTGCTCCTCGGAACGACGCTGTTCCGGTTGGTGGTGAACGTCGCCTCCACGAGGCTGATCCTGTCCGCCGATGCGTCGACGCCCGCCGACGCACGCGGCGTGGCCGGCGAGCTGATCGAGTCGTTCGGCCGGTTGGTGGCCGCCGACAGCGTGGCGGTGGGGGCGACGATCTTCGCCATCCTCGTGGTCGTGCAGTTCGTGGTCGTCACCAAGGGAGCGTCCCGCATGGCCGAGGTGGCGGCGCGATTCGCGCTCGACGCGCTGCCCGGCCGGCAGGTCGCGATCGACGCCGACCTGGCCTCGGGCGCGATCGATGCGCGCGGCGCGCGCCGGCGCCGCGACGAGCTGGCGCGCGAGGCCGACTTCTTCGGCGCCATGGACGGGGCCAGCCGGTTCGTCCGCGGCGACGCGATCGCCGGCGTGCTGATCACGGCGATCAACGTGGTGGGCGGGATCCTCGTCGGAACGCTCGATCGCGGTTGGGGATTCGGCGACACGGTGCGCACGTTCACCGTGCTGGCGATCGGCGACGGGTTGGCCGCGCAGGTGCCGGCGTTCATCGTCGCGGTGGCCTCGGGGCTCGTGATGGCGCGCGCCGGTCGCGGACGCACCGTGGGCGAGGAGTTGCCGCGCCAGCTTGCGGGCGGGCCGCGCGCGCTCTGGGGGCTCGCAGCGTTCCTGGCGGTGCTCGCCGCGACGCCGATGCCGACGGCGCCGCTGCTCGTGGGCGCGGCGGTGGTCGCGGCGGGGGCGTGGTTCGTGGGGCGGAACGCGCGCGTGGCGAGCGCCTCGCCGGCGCGTCCGCGCGCGTCGGCGGGCGTGGCGCGTGAGCCGGAGGCCCAGGGAAGCGAGGCCGAGGTCCGCGCACGGGCCATCGGGGCGCTGCTTTCGGTGGAGCCGATCGAGGTCGAGGTGGGTGCATCGCTCCTGCCGCTCGTGCGCGACGGTGCGGCGTCGCCCGTCCTTCGCCGGATCGAGGCAGTCCGGACGCAGGTGGCGCAGGACCTGGGGATCGTGGTCCCGCCCGTCCGCGTGCGGGACGATCGCACGCTGACGTCCGGCGGGTATCGCATCCGGATTCGCGGCGCATCGGTGGGGGAGGGCGAGCTTCGCCTCGGCGAGCTGCTCGCGATGCCCGGCGATGGCACGCTGCCCCGGCTTCCGGGAATCTCGGTGCGTGAGCCGGCCTTCGGCCTCGACGCGCTGTGGATCGCCCCGTCGCTCCGTCCGCAGGCGGAGTCGATGGGATGCGCGGTGGCCACGCCCGAGTCCGTGCTGGGCGCCCACTTCGCCACCGTGGTCCGGCGCCACGCCGACGAATTGCTCACGCGCGAGCACGTGGCCGACCTCCTGGGCGAACTCGCCAAGCGCGCCCCGCGCCTGGTGGCGGACACGGTGCCCGCATGCATCCGTCCGGGGGAATTGCAGCGGGTGATGCAGTGCCTCCTGCGTGAGCGCGTGCCGGTCCGCGACCTCGAGGCCGTGCTCGAGGCCGTGGCGGACGCCTCGCGCCGCAGCCGTGATCCCGGAGCACTGGCCGAGGCCGCCCGGCGCGCCCTCCGCCGGAGCATCTGCCAGCAGTACGTTCGCCCCAATGACGAGGGGCAGCCCGTCCTCACGTGCATCGCGGCCGGCCCTCGCCTCGACGCTGAGGTCGCCGCCTCGGTGCGGGAGGGAGACGGCGAGCCGGTGCTGGCCATGCATCCCGACCGTGCGGTGCGCGTCGTGCAGGCGATCGCCGCGGCCGCGCAGCCGCTGGCCGAGGCGGGCTTGCCGGTGGTGGTGCTCGCGTCGCCCGGGGCCCGTGCAGCGCTGGCGCGGCTGGTTGCGCCGCACATCCCGGGGAGCGCGGTGCTGTGCTACGACGAATTGGTGCGCGGCATCGACGTGGAGCGCGTCGGCGACGCCGAGGTGGAACCCATGGAAACGGAGGCAGCGGCATGAACCGTGTCCGGTACGTGGCGGATTCGATGGCCGAGGCGATGTCCGCGGCGCGCCGCAACCACGGCATGGACGTGCGCGTCCTCCGTGCCGGGGTGAGTCGAAGCGGCATGCTCGGGTTGGGGATGGCGTTCGAGGTCGTGGTGGATGCGGGCGCCGGCGCCGGCGCCGTCTCCGCGCGACGCGCCGCACGCGAGGCGCTCGCGCGCGCCGTGCTGGCGGCTCACCACGCGACTCGCGAAGCGACGGCCGCCCTGGATGGCTTGGCGGATCCCGGCGTGCCCGCGGGGGCCGGGGCCGCGGTGCGGCTGCGTCTGCTCGCCCGGTTGCGTGCGCAGGGGTTGCCCGACGACCTTGCCGCGCACGTGCTGCGCGAGGTGGATGCCGAGCTCCTGCGGATCGACCGGCGCACCTCGGCGGAGGAGCTGGACGGCATGGTGCGCGCGGCGGCGCTTCGGGCGCTGGCCGCGCTCCTGCCGGTGGCGCCGCCCTGCGAACCCGCGCGTGCGCTCGCGCTGGGTCGCCCGCTGGTGCTGGCGGTCACCGGACCCACCGGGGTAGGCAAGACCACCACGCTCGCCAAGTTGGCGGGAGCGTGGCGGCTCGGCCGCGGACTGCGCGTCGGGATCATCGCCGCCGACGCGTTCCGGGTCGGTGCCGTGGAGCAGCTGCGCACGTACGGTGGCATCCTCGGCGTCCCGGTGCATGCGGCCGACGGTCCGTCGTCCGCTGCGGAGGCGCTGGCACGATTGTCCGATCGCGACGTGGTGCTCGTGGACACGCCGGGCCGCGGGCATCGCGATTCCGTGCGCATCGGCGAGGTGGCGGCCCTGGTGCGCGCGGTACGAGCGGACGAGACGGTTCTCGCGCTCGCCGGATCCGGGGCGGCGTCGACGCTCGCTCGTGCGGTCGAGGCCTTCTCGATCGTTCGTCCGACGCGCGTCGCGCTCACCAAGCTCGATGAAGCGGAGTCGTTCGGCGGCGTACTTGCCGCGGCCCGGGGCAGCGGTTGCGGCGCGGCGTGGTTCGCGGCCGGCCAGGAGGTCCCCGATGACCTCGAGGCGGCGCACGGAGAGCGCTTCGCGTCACGGCTCCTCGGGGAGGGCGGCGACTGATGGACGGGCAGGCACGAGTCCTGCGTGAGCGTGCATCGGCGACGGTGGCTGCGGTGGCTGCGCCGGCCCGTCCGCCGCGCCTCGCCCGTACGGTGGCGGTGGCCAGCGGCAAGGGCGGGGTCGGCAAGAGCACGATCGCGCTCGGCGTTGCGATGGCGGCGGCCGAGCGCGGCGTGCGGACCCTGCTCGTGGACGGCGACCTCGGCATGGCGAACCTCGACATCCTGGCCGGAGTTCGTCCGGCGCATTCGTCGGCGCATTGGATGGCCGGCCGCGCCCGACTGGCCGAGTGCGTTGCGCCCGTCTCGCGACGGCTGTGGTTGCTCGGCGGCGCATCCGGGATCGCACGGATGGCCGACCTGGACGTGGTGCAGCGGCAACGGCTGCTGGACGGGCTCTCGCAGCTGGCGACGCACGTGGAGCTGATGGTGGTCGATCTCGGCGCCGGCATCGGCACGAGCACGCTTGACCTGGCGTGCGCCGCCGAGCAGCTGCTGGTGGTGACCACGCCGGAGCCGACGGCGATGGCCGATGCCTACGCGTTCGTCAAGGCGTGCGTCCATCACGGTGGCTCGTCGCGCATCGCGTGCGTGGCCTCGATGGCCGATCGCGAGGCCGATGGGCGACGGGCGGTGCAGCGGCTCGCCGCCGTCGCGCGCACGCATCTGGGCGCGCAGGTCACCGATGCCGGCGGCGTTCCGCGTGACGATGCGGTGCTTCAGGCGGTTCGAAGCCGAACGCCCCTCCTGCGCGCCGCTCCGGCAAGCCCGGCAGCGAGAGCCATGCGCCGAGTCGAGTCGGCGATGGCGGCGGCGCTGGACGGCGAGGCGGGTTCCGGGGCGCCCATCACCGGGGGGCAGGTCTTGGCCGCGATGGCCCTCCGATTCGGGCTGCGCCTGGGCGCACGCTCCCGCGCGGCGGGGTGAAAATAATTTCCGGAACCATGCGCTTCTGCCCTTGCGGGCGGGGATGGAAGCCTGTTATATTGGACGCGCCGCAGCGACCGTCATGGATCGATGGCGCGAAGGCACCCCCGGCATGGACGCTGGGGTCGTCAACGGAACGGGGCGAGCCCGAGGGCGGGCGTCGCGTTCCTTCATCGCATGTGCCTCGTCGGGGATCCGGCGGGCACGTGAGCGTGCTTCACCTGCACTCTCTTCCCGAAGGTCAAGGAGCGACCGATGCCGAAGAGCAATGCGCGGGCCGCGTCACGGCAGACGCAGTCCCGCGCCACCAAGCGAGTTTCCCCCGCATCCGCACCCGCACGGACCGCACCCGCACGGTCGGCGACCAAGGTTTCGGCGGCAGCGCCCGCGGGCTCCGGCGCCAAGTCCCCCAAGACGCCCCTTCGGGTCGATCGGGTGGTCGAGGTCGTTGCGCCGGCGCCACGCGTGCCGACCACGCAGGACGCCATGTGGACGGCGTACCAGTCGGCGCGCGAGCGCGGCGATTCCGCCCGCATGCAGGATCTCCGCAACCGGCTGATCGAGCGCCACTACGAGGTGGTTCGGTTCACCGCCGAGCGGATGCACACGCGCCTCCCGAGCGAGGTGGACGTGAACGACCTCATGAGCGCCGGCCTCTTCGGCCTCATGGATGCGATCGACGCATTCGATCCCGCGCGCGGCGTGAAGTTCGAGACCTACTGCGCGCCCCGCATCCGCGGCGCCATCTTCGACGAGCTCCGGGCCATGGACTGGGTGCCGCGCCTGGTCCGCAGCCGCACCGCCAAGCTCGAGAAGCTCCGCAAGGAGTTCGAGCTGGCCCATGGCCGCCGGCCGACCGACGACGAGCTCTCCGCGCAGATGAACCTGCCGGCCGCCGAGTTCGAGAAGCTCCAGAAGGACTCGCGCCCGGTGGGCGTGGTCAGCCTCGACCGCAAGGCGTTCGAGAGCGACTCGAGCCGCGACGTCCGCGAGATCGACGTGATCACCGACGGGCGCCAGCCGAACCCCGCGGAGATCGTGCAGCGCGGCGACCTGCAGGCGCTGATCACCAAGGGCCTCTCCCGAGCCGAGCGTCTGATCGTCATCCTCTACTACTACGAGGAGATGACGATGAAGGAGATCGGGCTCACGCTCGACCTGTCCGAGAGCCGCGTCAGCCAGATGCACTCGAGCATCCTGGCCCGGCTCAAGGCGCAGATGCAGCATCGCCTCAAGGACTTCTGAACCACCTGCCGGAGGGTCCATCTTCCGAGCGTCCGCGCCCCGCGAGCCCCGCGGGGCGCGGTCTTTCCCGCCGGGGTGGCGACGGGCTCAGACGTCCATCGGGCGCACCGGGCGATCCACCAGGATCCGCGCGGCGGTCTTGGCCTTGACCTCGTCGACCGAGACGCCGGGAGCCGTCTCGATGAGCCGGAACAGCCCGGACTCCCGGTCGAGCTCGAACGCGGCCAGGTCGGTGATCAGCATGTGCACGCAGCGCTGCCCGGTGAGGGGCAGGGTGCAGGCCGGGAGGAACTTGCTCTCGCCCTTCTTGTTGCAGTGCTCCATCACCACCACCACCCGGCGCACGCCCGCCACCAGGTCCATGGCGCCCCCCATCCCCTTGACGAGCTTGCCGGGGATCATCCAGTTGGCCAGGTCGCCGCGCTCGCTGACCTCCATCGCGCCGAGGATGGCCAGGTCGATGTGGCCGCCCCGGATCATCGCGAAGCTGTCGGCGCTCGAGAAGAAGCTGGCGCCCGGCACCGCCGTCACGGTCTGCTTGCCGGCGTTGATCAGGTCGGCATCGACCTCCGCCTCGTGGGGAAAGGGCCCCATGCCCAGCAGGCCGTTCTCCGACTGGAGCCAGACGGTCATGCCGGCGGGGACATGGTTGGCCACCAGGGTCGGGATGCCGATCCCCAGGTTCACGTAGTAGCCGTCGCGGAGCTCCTGGGATGCGCGGGCGGCGAGCTGGTTGCGGTCGAGGGCCATGCGGTGCTCCGGTGCGTGATCAGCCGAAGACGATGCCCTGCGCCAGCGGCAGGTCCTTCGACCAGTTGACGGTGCAGGTCTGCCGGCGCATGTACTGCTTCCAGCTGTCGGAGCCGGACTCGCGCCCGCCGCCGGTGTCCTTCTCGCCGCCGAACGCGCCGCCGATCTCCGCGCCGCTCGTTCCGATGTTGACGTTGGCGATGCCGCAGTCGCTGCCGCCGTGGCTGAGGAACCGCTCCGCCGCGCGCACGCTGTCGGTGAAGATGGCGCTCGAGAGGCCTTGGTCGACGCCGTTGTTGACCTCGATCGCGTGCTCAAGCGAGTCCACCGGGATCACGTAGAGGATCGGCGCGAACGTCTCCTCGCAGCAGATCGACGGCATCCGCCCCTTGGGGACGGCGACGAGCGTCGGCTCGACGAAGTTGCCGGCCTTGCCCTTGAATCGGTCGATGCCGCGGCGTCCGCCGGCCAGCACGGTGCACCCGTCCGCCTCGGCATGTTCGATCGCGGCGCGCATGTTCTCGACGGCCCGGGCATTGATGAGCGGCCCCATCAGCGTGCCCTTGCGCATCGGGTCGCCGATCGGGACCGTGCGGTACGCCTTCACCAGGCGCGCCGTGAGAGGCTTCACGATGCTGCGGTGCACCAGGAGCCGCCGCGTGGTCGTGCAGCGCTGGCCGGCCGTGCCGACCGCGCCGAACAGCACCGCGCGCACCACCAGGTCCATGTCCGCGTCGGGCATCACGATGATCGCGTTGTTGCCGCCGAGCTCCAGGAGCGTGCGGCCGAGGCGCTTGCCCACCACCTCGGCGACGCGCCGGCCCATGCGCGTGCTGCCGGTCGCGCTGATGAGCGGCATGCGGCGGTCCGCGAGCATCGTCTCGCCGACCTCGGCGTCGGAACCGATGACCAGCCCGAACACGTCCTCGGCCTTGCCCTTGGAGGGGGCGAAGACGTCCTGCGCCCGCATCACGTCCTGCGCCACCTTGTTCATGGCGATGGCGGTCAGCGGGGTGACGAGGGAAGGCTTCCACACCATGGTGTCGCCGCACACCGCCGCCAGCATGGCGTTCCACGCCCAGACCGCGGCGGGGAAGTTGAACGCGGTGATGATGCCCACCGTCCCGAGCGGGTGCCACTGCTCGTACATGCGGTGGCGCGGGCGCTCGCTGTGCATCGAGTGGCCGTACAGCTGGCGCGACAGCCCGACCGCGAAGTCGGCGATGTCCACGCACTCCTGCACCTCGCCGAGACCCTCGGGGAGGATCTTGCCCATCTCGCGGGTCACCAGCTCGCCGAGGTCGTCCTTGTGGCGGCGGAACGCCTCGCCCATGAGGCGGACGATCTCGCCGCGCTTGGGTGCCGGGAGCATGGCCCACTCGCCCTGCACGGCCTGGGCCGCGCGCACGGTGCGCTCGTACTCGCGCTTGCCGTCGAGGCGGACGGTGCCCAGCACGCGGCCGGTGGCGGGGTCGAGGCTGTCGACCGCCTTTCCTTCGGCGAGGAGCGTGGCCGTGGCCATGCTGCGGCCGAGGATGCGGGGATCGCGATGGATCCCCAGGCGCTTGGTGACGTCGGTGGGCATGCGGGGTGCTCCGGTTCGGGTGGTGCGTCGGGCCGTTCGGTCCGGCTCAGGGGGCCGTGGCCGGGGCCGCGGCCTTCGCCTTGGCCGCGGCCATCATCGCCTCCGCGGCGGCGCCGTCGATCTCCTTGGCCGAGACCATGGTGATGGACTCGGCCGGCACGTCGGAGAAGATCGCCTTCTGTCCGCCCTCGACGGTGACCTCCTTGCGGGCCGTGGGCGCGGCACCCATCGCGTCGAGGACGTCGAGGCCCACCACGATGCGCCCGAATACGGCGTAGCCGGGGCCGTTGGCCCCGTCGAGCGCGGGGTTGTCCTTGAGGTTCAGGAAGAACTGGCTGGTGGCGCTGTCCGGTGCCGCCGTGCGCGCCATCGAGATCGTCCCGCGGGCGTTCTTGAGTCCGTTGCGCCACTCGTTCTTGATGGGTGCATCGGTCTTCTTCTGGACGAGCGCCCCGTCGAAGCCGCCGCCCTGGACGACGAAGCCGGGCACGATGCGGTGGAAGACCGTGTTGTCGTAGAAGCCCTTCTTCACGTAGGACATGAAGTTGGCGACCGAGACCGGCGCCTTGACGGGGTCGAGTTCGAGCAGGATGTCGCCCTTGCTGGTGGCGATGGCGACGAACACCGGGCCGGCCGCCGCCGCTGCGGGCTTCTCGGCCGGGGCGGCCTTCGGTGCGGCGGGCGCCGGAGCAGGCGCCGGCGCGGGAGCGGCAGCCGGTGCAGCGGCAGGAGCCGGGGCGGGTGCGGGCGCCGGATCCTGCGGCGCCGCCAGCGCGGTTGCCGCGGTGAAGAGGGCGAGCGAGGCGGCCATGGTTCGGGTGAAGCGGGTCATCGGTTCTGTTCCTCCGTGGGAGCGGCGATCATACGGCCGCCATCGGCCATAGGATTGCTCGATCCCCATGCCCGCGGCCATCCGACCCATCGTGGACTTGTTCAGCAGCGTTCGCTTCGGGATCGTGCTGCTGGTGCTGCTCTTCGTCTACATGTCGGTGGGCAGCGCGGGGCTCCTGTACCCGGTCCACCCCAACGTCTTCCATCCCGACGCGTGGGTGCACGCGCAGGTCCGCCAGTGGCGTCCCTTCGAGATGACGGAGTTCGAGTGGTTCCACTGGTGGCCCTTCGACCTCATGCTGGCGCTCCTCACCGCGAACCTCGTGGTGACCACCGTCCGGCGCATCCCGCTGCGCACGGTGAACCTGGGCGTCTGGATGATCCACTCCGGGATCGTCCTCCTGATCGTCGGAAGCGTCATCTACTTCGGCACGAAGGTCGAGGGCGAGGTGCCGGTGGCGCGCCGCGCCGTCACGGTGGGCCTGCTCGAGGAGGTGGGCGACGGCGAACCCGCGCAGGTGGCCGCCTCGGCGTCGATGCTGGCGATGCCCGGGGCGCGGGTGTCGGTGGGGGAGGGCGAGTCGCGCTACGAGCTCGAGGTGCAGTCGATCGACCCCGAGTGGGAGATCCTGAGCGGCGACGAAGCCGGCACGCGCGCCTACAGCGTCACGGTCACGGTCACCGCGCCCGGGCGGCGCTTCCTCCGGCAGCTGGTGGCGGGGCGACCGCAGTACACCGAGGACCTGCTGATCACCGACGACCCCGCGCAGCCCGTCAAGCGCGCCGTGAAGGAGACCGGGCGGCCGTTGGTCGACGAGCGGTTGTTCGTGGCGCTCGACTACGGACCGGCCGAGTGGTTCTACCTCAAGAATGAGCTGGCCAAGAGCTGGGCCCTCTACGTGCGCCGCCCCGGCGAGCGCCGGTGGGTGGAGCGGCCGATCCACGGGCTCCCGCTGTACAACGACTGGGTCGGGGACGACTCCGAGCTGTTTGCGATGCCCGGTGCCCCGGTGGGCGGGCACCCCATCGACGTGTCGATCCCGGCGGTGGCTCCCGATGACCCGGCGCCGGGGGTCACCTTGTCGGCGACCGGCTACCTGCGCTACGCGCAGTTGCGTGCCCGTTGGCGCGAGGCGGGGCCGGATGCCGCGCCGAACCCGGTGGCCATGGTGAGCGTGGCCGATCGCGAGGGTCGATCCGCCAAGTACACGCTGGTCGGCGCGGACCCGCAGCGGCGGGCGGCGGACGGCGGCGTCATCGCGCTGCGCTCGATCCAGGACGAGGAGGAGCTGGCGGCGTTCCGCGCCGAGCCGTCCCTCTCGTTCCGCGTGCCGTCGGCGGGCATCGAGGTCTCGGAGCGCGTGAAGGACGCGGCGCTCGCCGACCGGAACGCGCCATGGAAGGCCCTCGGCGCCCAGGAGCTCGGCTACGGCTATCGGGTGGTGGCCGTCCAGGACGACCTCGTGATCCGCGGCCGCGAGGTGAGCGTGGCGATCATCGAGTTGCGCACTCCCAAGGGCGAGTTCCGTCGCTGGGTGTTCGACGATCCGGCCATGAGCCGCGACATCCGTCCGGGCGAGGACCCGATGGCCGCGATGCAGCGCGGCGGCGAGGACTTCGTGGACGCGTCGATCGAGGTCGACTACCGCCCGGGCAACGGCTTGGCGCTGGCGCTGCTGGTCGCCGGACCGGAAGCCGGGCGACTGCGCCTGGTGGACGCGCTCGGCCGCACCGAGGCCCGCGTCCTGGACGTGGAGCCCCGGCGTTCGATCGAACTGGCCGCCGGCGTGACCATGAAGGTGGAGGACTGGATGCCGAACGCCGTCGAGGACGTGCGTCCGGCGCCCGTTCCCCCGGACCAGCGCCAGCGCGACGCGCGCGAGCTGCTCTCGATGATGCGGCTGTCGGTGCCGGGCCGCGAGCGGGCCGCGTGGCTCCAGTACCACCCGTACCCGTTCGACGGTCCCGAGCAGATGCTGCGACGGTACTGGTACCGCCCCACCACGGTGGAGCTGGCGGACGGATCGAGCCTCGAGGTGATGTTCTCCCGGCAGCGGCTGCCGCTGCCGTCGCCGGTCGCCCTGGAGTCCTTCGAGCTGGCCACGCACGTCGGCGGGTTCAGCGGACAGTCCTCGAGCATCCGCAACTACACCAGCGTGGTGCGCTTCCGGTCGGCCGACGGCACGTGGGGCGCGCCCGAGCGGCTGAGCGTCAACGCGCCGGTGGAGCACGGCGGCTACTCGTACTTCCAGAGCCAGTGGGATCCGCCCGACGATGCCCGCGCCGGGTCGGTGGCGAGCGCCGGCCTCAACTACACCGTGCTCGGCGTCGGCAACCGCCACGGCGTGTGGACCCAGCTTGCCGGCTGCGTGGTCGCGTGCATCGGCATGGCGTACGCCTTCTACGTGAAGCCGGTCATCAAGCGCCGCCAGCGCGAGGCGGTGCTCGCGGAGATCGAGCGCGCCCGCGCCGAGGGTCGTGCCCCCCGGTTCCCCCGCCACCTCTCGGAGTCGGTCCATGCGTGAGTCACGCCTGACGCGGTTGCTTGCCACGGTCGTTGCGCTGCTCGCGTCCTGGTCAGCCCCGGCCCTCGGGGTGGGGGCCGAGGAAGGCGCGCCGCGGCCGTTCCACGAGCGCGTGGACCTTCGGCCGCTCGACTCGGTGGCGGTGTTCACCGAGGGTCGGCTGAAGAGCTTCGGAAGCCACGCGAGCGCGCAGATGCAGTTCGTGACCGGCCCGAGGCGGATCGGGGGCCAGTCCGCGGACTTCACGTACCTGGACCTCCTGTTCCGGCCCGAGGCCTACGCGAAGGCCGACTTCATCTACGTCAAGAACAAGGAGGTGCGGGCCCGCATCGCCGACGCGGCGCGCCGCTCGGCCCCGGACTCGGCCGCCGCGCTCGCGGCGCTCGAACGCACCGGCCTGGTGTCCGAGGAGGTGCTTCAGCTGCCGGCGGTCACCGCCGAGCTGCGCGCGATGGAGCAGGACCTGATCCGCACGGCGAAGGACATGGACGCCCTGAAGGGTGCGCTCGCGGTGAAGGAGCCCGCGAACCTGCTTGCGGCGCTGCGGGTGATCCCGCCCGCGGACGGGGCGATGGACAAGCCGTGGTCATCGATCGGCGACGTCATGCTCCTCGGCGCCGACCCGGTGACGGTGCCTCCCTCCGGGCGCGACCGGGTCGATCAGGCGATCCCCGGGATCGACGAGGCGCGCCAGCGCGAGGTGGCCGCGCAGTGGCGATCGATGGTGACCGCGTGGAAGCGGGGCGATGTGGACGGCGTCAACGCAGCGGTGCGGGCGCTGGCCGACGCGCTGCCGACGCTCGTTCCGCAGGCCTATCCCTCGGTCGAGCGGCTCTCGTGGGAGGGCTGGTACTTCCGCAACGGCAACCTCAGCCGCACGTGGCTGGTCTTCCTGGCGTCGGCGGTGCTCCTGCTCCTCCACGTCGTGTACCGGTGGCCGTGGGCGCTGAAGGCCGGGATGGCGACCTTCGCCGTCGCCGCCGCGCTGCAGACCTTCGCGGTGATGCTCCGCTGGTACATCTCCGGCCGCTGGCCGAACTCCAACATGTACGAGGCGGTGACCACCGCGGCGTGGATGGGGACGGCACTCGCCCTCACGGCCGAGGCGCTGTGGGTCCGACGCACTCCGATGCGCGGATTGGTGGCCCTGGGCGCCGCGGTCACCAGCATGGTGGCGCTGATGGCCGCGTACCTGCTGCCGGTGCAGCTCAACCCGAACATCTCCAACATGATGCCGGTGCTGCACGACGTGTGGCTCTACATCCACACCAACGTCATCATCTTCAGCTACGCGCTCATCTTCATGGCCGCGGTGTCGAGCGCCGCCTACCTGGCGTGGCGCGCCGCGGGCCATGGCCCGGCGCACGCCCGCGTCGGCGGGGCGGGCCTGGCGATGGGGGCGCCCGCGGGTGCGTCCCTGGGCGAGACGCTCGACGGCGTGACCATGCTCCTCGTCGAGGTCAGCTTCGTCATGCTCTGGGCCGGGATCGTGATGGGCGCCATCTGGGCCGACCACAGCTGGGGCCGTCCGTGGGGCTGGGACCCGAAGGAGGTGTTCGCCCTGAACACCTTCATCATCTTCGCGCTCCTCGTGCACGTGCGCTGGAAGGTCCGCGACAAGGGCCTGTGGACGGCGCTGCTCGCGGTGGTGGGCGCCGCGGTCATGCTCTTCAACTGGATCGTGATCAACTTCGTGATCTCCGGCCTCCACTCCTACGCATGACCCCGCGCGCGCGACTCGGCGCCGCGGCGTTCGCGCTCGCGGCGGTGGCCGCGGTGCTGCTGGCCTACGCGCCGGCGCTTGCCGCCGGTTGGATCTGGGACGACGACTCGTACGTCTGGCGAAACGCCGTGGTGCAGACCCCCGGTGGCGTGGTGGATGCATGGGTGCCGGGGCGGACGCCGCAGTGGTACCCCATGGTGTTCGTGTCGTTCTGGGTGCAGCACGCGGTGCACGGGCTGGATCCCTTCGGATTTCACCTGGTGAACGTGCTGCTGCACGCCGCGTCGGCGCTGTTGCTGTGGCGGCTCCTCGCGGCGCTCCGCGTGCCCGGTGCCGCGCTGGCGGCGGTCGTGTTCGCGCTTCACCCCATGCAGGTCGAGAGCGTGGCGTGGGTGACCGAGCGCAAGAACGTGCTGTCGATGGCCTTCGCGCTGGGGTCGGTGCTCTGCTGGCTGCGGTGGGACGTTCCGGGCGGCCCGGTCCGGGATCGCGCGGGGTGGTGGGGGGCGTCGTTCGCGCTCTTCGTGCTCGCGATGCTCTCCAAGACCACGGCGGTGGCCGTCCCCGTGGCGATCGCCGCGATCGCGTGGTGGCGGTCGACGCCCGGGGCGCGCGGGAGCGCACGGTGGGCCGTGCTGCCGTACTTCGTCGTCGGCGTCGTCATGGGACTGGTGACCGCGTGGCTCGAGGCCACGCACGTCGGCGCCAGCGGGGGTGCGGAGTTCCAGGCGAGCCTCCTCGATCGGCTGCGCTCCGCCGGCATGGCGTGGTGGTGGTACCTGTGGGCCTGGGCGGTGCCGGTGCAGCGGTCCTTCGTGCACGCGGGATTCCCGGCGGCCGCGTGGGTCGGGTGGCTGGCCGTCGCGGGCGGCGTGGCGGCCGCCGTGGGCGCCTGGCGGCTGTCGCGTCGTGGCCATCGCGGAGCCTGGGTCGCGTTCCTGACCTACTCCGCGGGCGTGTTCCCGGCGCTCGGGTTCGTGAACCTCTATCCGTTGCGCTACGCGCCGGTGGCCGACCACTTCGCCTACGTGGCCAGCGTGCCGATGGCGGCCGTGGCCGGGTGGGCGCTCGCCTTGGCGTGGCGCGCGTGCTCGAGCGGGCCGCGCGCCGCGCGCGTCGCGGCCCTCGCGGCGGCCGGCGCCGGTGCCGCGGTGCTCGGTGCGGCCACGAACGCCGAGTGCCGCACCTATCGGGACGCCGAGACCCTGTGGCGCGCCACGCTCGAGCGCAACCCGGACGCGTGGCTCGCCGGCAACAACCTGGTGGTGATCGTCCTCGACCGCATGCAGCGGGCCCTCGACGCGGGCGATGCGCCGGCGGCAGCGGCGGCGCTCGAGGAGGCGCAACGGCTCTCCGAGCGCTGCGTCGCGCTCGCCGGAGCGATCGACATGAGCGTCCAGTCGAACATGAGCGAGGTGCGTCGCCTGCAGGGGCGCCTGCCGGAGGCGCTCGCCGCGGCGGACGCGGCGCTGGCGCTCGAGCCGCTCGCGGCCGGGCCCATGTGGCAGCGCGGCCGGTTGCTCGAGCTCCTCGGCCGGGTCGACGAGGCCGGCGAGTGCTACCGCCTGTCGGTCGAGCGCGCGCCGCGCAACGGCGTGCACCTGCGCGAGTGGGTCCGCTGGCTGGTCGATCGCGGCCGGCTGGCGGAGGCCCGCGACGGCGTGCGCCGCATCGTGGAGCTCGAGCCGGGTGACCCGGAGGCACGGGCCAACTTGGGGGCCCTGGAACTCGAACTCGGCAACGTGGTGACCGCGCGGCGCGAGCTCCAGGCCGCGCTCGTCGAGGCGCCCGAGACGATGGCCGCCGTGGTGGCGGTGCGCCTCGTGCGTGCGCTCCTGGCGGCGCCGACCGATGCCGTGACCGTGGCCGAGGCTCGGGGGATCGCGGGCCGTTTGGTCGAGCTCACCGGAGCCGCCGACCCGCTGGCGCTGCTCCTCCTGTCCCGTGCGCAGGCGATGTCCGGCGACCCGTCGGCGCTCGGAACGCTCGCGCGCGCCGAGCGACTCCTGGAGTCCGCCGGGCCGGAGGTCGCCGAGGCCGCGCGGCCCGAACTGGCGGCGGCCCGTCAGGCCGTCGAGGGCCTTCGTACCGTCGTGCCGCCCGCGGGGGCCATGGGTCAGGGCGACGGGATGCCGTAGGTGGCGCAGTCGCCGAGCTCCTCGGCGATCCGCAGCAGCTGGTTGTACTTGGCGGTGCGGTCGGTGCGCGCCGGCGCTCCGGTCTTGATCTGGCCGCACCCGGTGGCGACGGCCAGGTCGGCGATCGTGGTGTCCTCGGTCTCGCCGGAGCGGTGCGACATGATCGCGCGGTAGCCGTTGCGCAGCGCCATGTTCACCGCGTCGAAGGTCTCCGTGAGCGTCCCGATCTGGTTCACCTTGACGAGGATGGCGTTGCCGCATCCCTCGCGGATTCCCTTGGCCAGGAACTCGGGGTTGGTGACGAACAGGTCGTCGCCGACCAGCTGCACCTTGGCGCCCAGCGCCGCGGTCAGCGACTTCCAGCCCTTCCAGTCATCCTCGGCCAGCCCGTCCTCGATGGAGCGGATCGGCCACTTGCGGCACCAGCGCTCCCAGAGGGCGATCATGTCGTCGCTGGACACCGCGCGCTTGGGGTCGCTCTTGAAGAAGCAGTAGCCCTTGCGCTTGCGGGCCTTGGCCTCGTTGGCCAGTTCGCTGGTGGCGGGGTCGAGGCAGATCACCACCTGGCGGCCGAGGTCGTATCCGGCCTTGCCGACGGCCTCCGCGATCAGCTCGCACGCGGCCTCGTTGCTCGGCAGGTCGGGAGCGAAGCCGCCCTCGTCGCCGACGGCGGTGGAGAGTCCGCGGTCGTGCAGCACCTTGCGCAGCGCGTGGTAGCACTCGACGCCGGCGCGCAGCGCATCGCCGAACTCGGTGAATCCGACGGGCTGGATCATGAACTCCTGGAAGTCGACGCTGTTGTCGGCGTGCTTGCCCCCGTTGAGGATGTTGAGCATCGGCGCGGGCAGGCGACGCGCCCCCGCGCCGCCGAGGTACTTCCAGAGGGGCAGCCTCGACTGCGCCGCGGCCGCGTGGGCGGTGGCCATGCTGACGCCCAGGATCGCGTTGGCGCCGAGCTTGCCCTTGTTCCGCGTGCCGTCGAGCTCGAGCATCGCGTGGTCGACCGCGGCCTGGTCACGCGCGTCCATGCCGGTGACGACCGGGGCCAGCCGGGCATTGACGTTCGCCACGGCCTTCTCGACGCCCTTGCCGAGCCAGCGGCGCTTGTCGCCGTCGCGCAGCTCCACCGCCTCGTGCTCGCCGGTGGACGCACCGCTCGGCACCATGGCGCGGCCGAAGGCACCGCCTTCCAGGGCCACCTCGCACTCGAGGGTGGGGTTGCCGCGGGAGTCGAGGACCGAACGGGAGTGGACGGAGATGATCTCGAACATGGGCGCGGATGATACGGATCCGACCGGGCGTTCAGCCGGGTCGGATCGCGTCCCACACGTCCCGCACCACCCAGCTCATCGCCTCCATGGCCGTGTCGGTCCGGCTCGCGAGGTGAGGCGCCAGGTGCGCGTTCGGCAGCCCGAGCATGGGGTGCGTGGCGTCGAACGGTTCCGGATCATGGACGTCCAGGAGCGCCATCGAGCCGGGATGGGCGCGCAGGTGCGCGGCGAGCGCATCATGGTCGACCACGCTGCCTCGGCTCGTGTTGATGAACACGGTTCCCGGGCGCATCCGGGCGATCAACGAAGCACTGACGAACCCCGCGTTCGAGGGTCGGCCATCGACGTGCACGGTGATCACCTCGCAGGTCGCGAAGAGCCGTTCGACGTTCACCGGATCGGCACCGTTCCGGCCGGCCTCGGGAACGTCCACCAGGTCGTTGAAGCGAACCCGGAACCCGATCGCGCGTGCGACCTCGGCCACCCGCCGACCGATCCGGCCCATGCCCAGGATGCCCAGGGTGAGTTCGTCCATCTGTCGACGGCCCACCACGTCCTTGCGAAGTTCGTTCCAGCGACGCAGCGTCACCGGGGCGTCCAGGAACAGCCGCGGCCGCAGCGCGTCGCAGAGCAGGCAGGTCACGTACTCGACCACCGCTTGCGTGTTGGCATCCGGGGTATTGAAGCACCGCACTCCGCGGGCCTCGCACGCGCGGAGGTCGATGTTGTCGAGGCCGACTCCGGCACGCCCCACGGCCCGCAACCTCGGCAGGCGGCGCAGGAGCGCGTCATCCACCTGGGTGTACGTCCGGACGACGAGGCCCTCGCATCGCGGTGCCGCGTCCGCAAATGCCGGTTCGTCCGGGTCCGCGACCACCAACTCGGCCCGTTCGGCCAACCACGCGGCGGCGGCGGGGGAGAGGTGTTCCGTCTGAATGACGACCGGGCGCGGATCCATGCCGGAAGGCTACGCATTTCGGACCTTTTTGCCCCGGATGGTCCCTTTGACGAACATTTGCCTTGCCTGCCGCCTACGGAGAGGTAACCATGGACCATCGGGCCTCGGGCCCGCCGGCCCCGACGGAGCCCCGTCATGACCGATCGACCTGCCCAGACCCGATTGCTCTCCGTCGTCACCGCGACCGCGCTGCTGGCGGGTATTGCCTCGGCCGACGAGGTGGGCTACGAAGCGCTCGTCGCGCGCCTCGGCGCGGCAACCCCGACCGGCGCGGGCGTGCGCGTGGTGCAGGTGGAAGCGAGCGAGGCATCCGGCCAGCAGAAGATCTCCCCGAACCGCACGCTGGCGGAGTTCGCCGGCAAGTCGTTCTACGAGCAGTCCGGGGCGACCACCACCAGTGGCCACGCGACCACGGTGGCGCAGGCGTTCTACTCCTCGAGCGCCAGCATCGCCCCCGGCATCACGCAGATCCACCTGTACGAGGCGGGACTCTTCCTGCAGTCCTCGTACTTGCGCACCGCCACCGCGGGCAGCACGCCGTACTTTCCGCCGGGCCCGAGCTCGATCGACCGCGCGCGGATCTTCAACCACAGTTGGATCGGGTCCTTCGGCCCGGGCAACGCGGCGTTCGACAGCGAGGCCCTGCGCCGCGCCGACTTCGCGATGTCCCGCGACGGCACGCTCTTCATCTGCGGCGAGAACAACGGCGCGGGCAGCGCCATGCAGCCGCTGATGGCGTGCGGCTACAACGGCATCGCCGTGGGGCGTTCGGACGGCCAGCACAGTGCCGGCGGCACGCCGGCGGCCAACGACGGCCCGGGACGCATGAAGCCCGAGCTGGTTGCCCCGGGCGCGTTCACGAGTTTCTCGACGCCGGTGGTCAGCGCGGCGGCCGCCTTGCTGTATCAGACCGCCGATACGTTGCCCCTGAGCCTCAACGTCAACCGACGGCAGGGCGTGACCATCAAGTCGGCGCTGCTCTGCGGAGCTTCGCATGCCGAGACGTGGTCCAACCAAGCGCCGCAGGCCGGATCGCAGCGCGGGGTTACGACCCGTCCGATCGATCCCGTGTACGGCTGCGGCACCGTGAACGTGGATCGCGCGCACCGGATCATCGCGTCCGACGAGCGGATCGGCGAGGCGTCCGTCGAGGAAGCCGTCGACTCGGTGCCGCATCCGCCGATCGGATGGGACTTCGTGGTCTTCACGAGCGGCGGCGTGCAGGTGCACTACCGATTGGACCTGCCGGCGGGCGCCGACGAGTTCAACGCCCTGGTCACGTGGAACCGCACGCCCACGACGGCGCAGCTGTCCGCCGCGGCCGCGGCGCCGGTGATCGCGAACCTGCGCATGGAGCTCCTGCGCATCGAGGACGGAGTGGCGCTGCCGATCGCCGGCGACGCCGGCATCGGCGTGTTCGCCTCCGGCAACGTGGTCAGCGCCAGCGCCATCGATAACGTCGAGCACATCCACCTGCGCGGCCTAGCCCCGGGCAACTACGTGCTCAGCGTCACGCGCGACGATCCGACGAGCTTCACCTCGGGCACCGGAACGGTGAGCTGGATCATCGACGAGCCCGAAGGCCGGACCGGCGACCTCAACGCCGACGGCACGGTGGACGGCATCGACCTGGGCATCCTGCTCGGCAACTGGGCGGCTCCCGGCGGCCCGGCCGACCTCGACTCCAACGGCACCGTCGACGGCGCCGACCTCGGCATCCTGCTCGGCAACTGGGGCTGACCCAACCCGCAGCCGACGCCTGCCTGAGCGACCGTCGCCAACGCGAGCGCGAGCGGGAAAGGCCGCACCAAGCGAGTTCACGGCCGCAGGCCGTGCCTGCCTGAGCGACCGTCGCCAACGCGAGCGCGAGCGGGAAAGGCCGCACCAAGCGAGTTCGCGGCCGCAGGCCGTGCCTGTCTGAGCGACTGCGGCCTTTCCCGCTCGCGCGGACCTCGCGCGGACCTCGCGCGGACCTCGCGCGGACCGCCCGTAGACTCCCCGCCGCATGCGAGACTCGTGGCGACAACTTCTGCTCCTGTCGGCCATCGTCGCGGTGCTGGGCGCCGCGCTGCTGTACCCGATCGCGCTGACGGTGGGCGGGGCGTTCGTGGCGGACGACGGTTCGTTCACGCTCCAGCACCTGGCGTCGGCGCTGGGCGACCCGGCCACGCAGCGGGGGCTCGTCAATGCCGCCACGATCGCCACGCTGACCACCTCCATCGCCTTGGTGCTGGCGCTGCCGTTGGCGCTGGTGGCGTCGCGGTGCACGTTTCCCGGGAAGACGCTGCTCGGAGGGCTCCTGCTCCTGCCGCTGGTGCTGCCGCCCTTCGTGGGAGCGATCGGCGTGCGGCACGTGCTGGGGCGGGGCGGTGCGCTGAATTCGCTGCTGGGCACCGAGGTGGACTGGCTGGCGCACGGCGGCATCGTGGCGATCGCGGCGATGGAGGCGATCAGCCTGTTCCCGATCATGTACCTGAACGTGGTGGCGTCGCTGGCCAACCTGGACCCGGCGCTCGAGGAGGCGGGGCAGTGCATGGGGGCGTCGGCATGGACGCGGCTGCGGCGGATCACGCTGCCGCTGATCCGGCCGGGCGTCTTCGCCGGGGCGACGATCGTCTTCATCTGGAGCTTCACGGAGCTGGGCACTCCGCTGATGTTCGAGTTCTACGACGTCACCAGCGTCCAGATCTTCAACGGGATCAAGGAGGTGGAGGCGAGCCGCCGCCCGTATGCCCTGGTGGTGGTGATGCTGGCCTTCAGCGTCGGCTTCTACCTCCTGGGCAAGTTCACGCTCGGTCGGAGCGCGCACGCGATGCATTCGAAGGCATCGATCCGGCGGCAGGAGGTTCCGCTGAAGGGGTGGGCGGCGGCGGGAGCGGTGGCGTTGTTCGCGGGAACGGCGCTCTTCGCGGCGACGCCCGCGATCGGCGTGATCCTGTCCAGCCTGTCGGTGCCCGGGCAGTGGTACGAGAGCGTGCTGCCGCGCGCGCTGACCACCGACCACTACGTGCAGGCGCTGACGCACCCGCTGGCCGCGGGCAGCATCCGCAACTCTTTGGTGCTCTCCGGGCTGGCCGTGCTGTGTGCGTTGGTGGTCGGATTCGCGTCGGCCCGGCTGTTGGCGCGCGCCAACCTGCGCGCCGCGTGGATGCTCGACGCGCTGGTGATGCTGCCCTTGGCGGTGCCGGGCCTCGTGCTGGCTTTCGGGTTCGTGGCCGTCAGCCTGCGCTGGCCGTTCGCGGGGCCGGATGCGCCGTTGGCGGGGGTGGCGAGCATCATCGGCGCGGAGCCGAACCCGTTCCCGTTCCTGGTGGTGGCCTACGCCGTGCGTCGGATGCCCTACGTGGTGCGCAGCGCGGTGGCGGGCCTGCAGCAGACGAGCGCCGAGCTCGAGGAGGCGGGCCAGGTGACGGGTGCGTCGCGCTGGAAGGTGCAGCGGCGGATCGTCGTGCCGCTCATCGCCGCCAACCTGGTGGCGGGGGCGCTGCTGGCGTTCAGCTTCAGCATGCTGGAGGTCAGCGACAGCCTGCTCCTGGCCCAGCGCGAGGCCGACTACCCGGTGACCAAGGCGATCTACACCTTGTTCGAGCGGCTCGGCGACGGTCCCGGCATTGCCAGCGCCATGGGCGTCTGGGCGATGGCCCTCCTGGCGGTGACGCTCCTGGGCGCCAGCGCCTTGATCGGCCGCAAGATGGGCGCGATCTTCCGGGCCTGAGGCCCGCGCCTATACTTATTGCCCCATGCCGTACACCCTCCAGCCCGACCACGGATACGGTCTCGAAGTCGAGGAGCAGTCCCGCGTTCGCCCCGCCGGCAAGGCCGGCACGATCACGGTCGACTCCGACTCGCCGGACTACCTGCGCGACCACGCCCAGGTGCCTGACCGGTGGGTCCTGAACATCGGGCCGCAGCACCCGGCCACCCACACCACGCTGCGCTTGGTCATGGAGCTCGACGGCGAGCGCGTGGCGCGCGTGACCCCGCACATCGGCTACCTGCACTCGGGGTTCGAGAAGCTGGGCGAGCACCACGACTACAACCAGTACGTCTGCACGATCAGCCGGATGGACTACATCTCGCCGATCGTGAACGACATCGCGTTCCACACCTCGGTGGAGCGGTTCTTCGGCATCGAGCCCACGCCGCGGTGCAAGGCGGTGCGCACGATCATGGCCGAGCTCGGCCGCATCCAGAACCACCTGCTGTGCGTCGGCGCCGCGGCGCTCGACCTGGGCGGCTTCACGGGCTTCCTGTACGGCTTCAACGAGCGCGAGTTCATCTACGACATCGTCGAGTACATCAGCGGGCAGCGCTTCCACCCCGACTGGACGCGCGTCGGCGGCGCCTGGCGCGACCTGCCGTGCGACGAGACCTTCAAGCGCATGGTGAAGCACTTCGTGAACGAGCGGCTCCCGCGTGCCGTGAAGGACATGGAGACGCTGCTCTCGCGCAACCGCATCTTCATCGACCGCCTGGAGGGCGTCGGCGCGATCAGCCGCCAGGACGCGCTGGCGTGGGGCCTGACCGGCCCGATGGCCCGGTCCGCCGGCGTGCGCCGCGACCTCCGCAAGGACGAGCCCGTGCTGTGCTACGCGGACAACTGGGACGGCGAGGGCGCCGAGGCGCCCGAGTTCGACGTGGTGGTCTGCCAGACCGGCGACTGCTTCGCCCGCTACCTGGTGCGCGTCGAGGAGATCAAGCAGTCCGCCCGGATCATCAACCAGCTGATCGACCGCATCCCGTCGGGCCCATTCAACCCGGTGGACGCCGCCAAGGTGACCCAGCCCTCGAAGGGCAACATCTACGGGTCCATCGAGGGCGTGATCGAGAACTTCGAGCTCATGATGTGGAACAAGGGCTGGAAGGTGCCGATCGGCGAGGCGTACTACGGCTTCGAGAGCCCCAACGGCGAGCTCGGCTATTACCTGGTCGGCGACGGCACCAAGTACCCGTGGAGGGTGCGCACCCGTCCGCCGTGCTTCGTGAACTACTCGGTGATGCCGAAGCTGGTCGAGGGCCACCTCGTCTCCGACGCCATCGCCGTCATCGGATCGATCAACGTGATCGCCGCCGAGCTCGACCGCTGAGCCCGCGATCCTGACCCCGCACTCCCGCAAGCCCCCCGGACCCACACGAGGACCCCATGGCCTGGCCCACCAAGCCCTCCGGCACCATGCAGATCGAGCGGCGCGCCGAGCCGTACTGCACCGACGCGATGAAGCGGCGCTGGACGGAGCACGTGCTCCCCAAGTACGCCACCCGCCTCGGCGCGCTGATGCCCGTGCTGCATGACCTGCAGCACGAGTACCGGCACGTCCCGCACCAGGCGCAGCTCGAGGTCGCGCAGTTCCTCGGGATCAGCCCCGCCGAGGTGCTCGACACGGTGAGCTTCTACGACGAGTTCACGGTCGAGCAGCGCGGCGTCGTGACGATCGGCGTGTGCCACTCGATCGCCTGCGAGCAGTGCGGATGCGGCAGCAAGGCGTTGCTGGAGCGTGCCGCCGAGCGGCTCGGCATCGTGCCCGGGGAGACCACCGACGATGGGCAGTTCACGCTGATCCCCATGGAGTGCCTGGGCAGCTGCGACACCGCGCCGGTGGCGCTCTTCAACGAGACGCTCCACGAGAACCTCGACGTGGCCGGGCTCGATCGCCTGATCGACGCGGCCCGGCACGTGGCCCCCGCGCACGGAGGCCATCACTGACATGGGTGCCCCGGAGGACCCGCCGCTCGCCCGCAGCATCGGCGCCTTCTTCGGGCACATCATCGACGCCGTCCGCACCGACCCCAATGCGCCCGCCAAGGCCGAGGTGCGCCGCGAGACGACCGAGGAGCATCGCCCCGACGGGGTGACGCTCCGGAGGACGGTGATCGAGGAGGTGGTGTTGCCCCCCGGCACGCCGCCCCCGGACAAGACCGGGCCCGGCACCGCCGGTCCCACCGACGCCTGACCGAACGCCGAGCAAACCGATGCCCACTTCCGCCGACTTCAAGCCCGCTCCCGTCCTGACCAAGCGCATCCCCGAGGATCGCGCCAAGCGCTCCACCGTCTCGTACGACCAGTACGTGGCCACGGGCGGCTATCGCACGCTCGAGAAGGCGCTCACCATGAAGCCTTCGGAGGTCGTGGAACTGGTGAAGGGCGCGGTGCTGCGCGGCCGCGGCGGCGCCGGGTTCCCGGCGGGGCTCAAGTGGAGCTTCCTTCCGCCTTCGGACGGCGGGCCGCGCTACCTGGCCATCAACTGCGACGAGGCCGAGCCGGGCACCTTCAAGGACCGCCTGCTGGTGGACTTCGACCCGCACTCGGTGCTTGAGGGGATCGCGATCGCCGCCTACGCCTGCCAGATGCAGGTGGCGTACTTCTTCATCCGCGGCGAGTACCACCACCAGGCCAAGGTCTTCCAGAAGGCCATCGACGAGGCTTACGCCAACGGCGTGTTCGGCAAGCAGGGGCTGATGCGGGGTGCGAGCACGCACGCCGTGGACGTGGTCCTGCACCGCTCCGCGGGTGCGTACGTGTGCGGCGAGGAGACCGCGCTGCTCGAGGCCGTGGAGGGCAAGCGCGGGTGGCCGCGCGTCAAGCCGCCGTTTCCCGCGGTCAAGGGCCTGTTCGGACGGCCGACGATCATCAACAACGTCGAGACCCTCGCCGCCGTGGTGCCGATCCTCGAGAACGGCGTGGAGTGGTGGAAGAAGCTCGGCGTGGAGAGCACCATCGGCGGCATGCCCAGCTACGGGACGAAGCTGATGGGCGTGAGCGGTCACGTCAACCGCCCGAACGTCTACGAGCTCGAACTGGGGATCCCGCTGCGCACGCTCGTCGAGAAGCACTGCGGCGGCATGCGCAACGGCAAGCGCTTCAAGGCCGCGATCGCCGGCGGAGTCTCCATGGGCGTCCTGGGAACCGACCAGTTCGACGCACCGATGGACTTCGACATCGGCCGCAAGTACGACGTCCTCGGACTGGGCACGGCATGCCCGACGGTCTTCGACGAGGACACCGACATGGTGGCCGTGGCGCGCAACATCAGCCGGTTCTTCAAGAACGAAAGCTGCGGCCAGTGCACCCCCTGCCGCGAGGGCAGCGGCTGGCTCCTGAAGCTCCTCACCCGCATCGAGCGGGGCGCGGGCACGACGCAGGACCTCGACACGTTGCTTGAGGTGGCCGGGTCCATGGGTTTGACGCCGGGCACCACGATCTGCGGCCTGGCGGACGGCAACAACTGGGCGATCCGGACCATCGTCAACAAGTTCCGCCCGGAGTTCGAGCGCCGCGTCACGCCCCGGTTCGTGCCGGTGTACGTCTCGGCGGCGGGGCGCTGACGGGTGGACGCCAACGACGAGCCCGACGGCGTGTGCTTCGGAGGCGAGGCCTGGAACGACGTTCCGGCCGCGGACCGCGCGTGGATCCAGGACGCGGTCCGTCGCGCGCTGTCGACCGCCGGCATCCCGATCCGGCGCCTGGCGGTGAGCGTCGTGCGCGACCCCGCGATGGAGCGCCTCCACGCGCGGCACCTGGCGGACCCGTCCACCACCGACGTACTGACGTTCCCGGCAAGCGCCCCCGGCGATTCCGTGGATGCGGACGTGGCCGTGTGCATCGACGAGGCCTCGCGACGTGGGGCGGGCACGGCGCACGGCGCCCGCGGGGAACTGCTCCTGTACGTGCTCCACGCCGTGCTCCACTGCCGCGGCCACGACGACCGCGACGAAGCGTCGTTCCGGCGGATGCATGACGAAGAGGACCGCATCCTGCGGGAAGCAGGGTTTGGCCCGATCTTCGGTGCCGGGGAGGCCGTGCCATGACCGGCTGGATCATCGCCGCCGCCGCGCTGCTCCTGGTGGCCGTGACCGTGCTCGCCGCGCTCAGCTTGGCGCTGGTGCAGGCGAGCGAGAGCGCCCTCGAGCGCGAGCTCGAGGAGCGTGGTCGGCTCCAACGCGGTCGCTGGCTGCTCGGCCGGATGCTGCAGGTGGAGTGGGCGGTGTCATTCGCGCGTACCGCGCTGCGCATCGCCTTCGCCACGCTGGTCCTTGCCGCGTTCGCGGGGTTCGAGGAGCCGCTCACGCCGGGCCGGCTGGCCATCGCGTGGGCGGTGGCGGTGGCCTTGCTGTGGGCCTTCTCGTCGACGCTTGCCGGTGCCGTCGCGCGTCATGCGCCCGAGGCGACCATCGCGCGATTCCTGCTGGCGCTGCGCGTCCTCGACGTGGTGCTCGGGCCGGTGCGCCTCCTGGCCCGCGGCGTCGACACCGCGGTCGGGTCCTCGCTCGGCGCACCCGATGCGGTGGGGCGCCGCGAGGAGGAGCTGGCCAGCGCCATCGAGGACACGCAGCGGCACGGCGGGCTGGACGCGCAGAGCGCCGAGATCCTCGAGAACGCGATCGAGTTCGGCGACACCACGGTCGGCGCGGTCATGACCCCGCGGCCGCGCATCGAGGGCATCGAGCTCACCGACGACCTTGCCTCCATCCGCGACTTCGCGCTGCGCAGCGGCCACTCCCGCATCCCGGTGTGGCAGGGGAGCGTCGATCACGTGGCGGGCATCCTGTACGTGAAGGACCTGGTGCGCTTCCTGGCCAACGGAGCCGAGCGCTTCGAGCTGCGGCCGCTGCTCCGGGAGCCGATGCGGGTCCCCGAGTCGAAGCCCCTGCGCGAGCAGCTGCGCGATTTCCAGCACGCCAAGGTGCACTTCGCGGTGGTGCTCGACGAGTTCGGCGGCACCGCGGGGATCATCACCATCGAGGACGTGCTCGAGGAGTTGGTCGGCGAGATCCGCGACGAGCACGAACCCGTCTCCGACGCCGCGCCCGGTGCGTGGAAGGTGGGGGAGGGCGAGTGGGAGGCCAGCGGCTCGGTGTCGGTGTTCGAGCTGAACGCGCTGCTGGGGGCATCGTTCCCGGAGGACGCCGGGTTCGAGACGCTGGCCGGGTTCATGCTCGACCGCCTCGGCTCGATCCCGCGCGCGGGAGCCGTGCTGGACGAGGCGGGTTTCCGCTTCGAGGTCCTGCAGGCGACGCCCCGGGCCGTGCAGCGCGTGCGCATCGTGCGCCTGCCCGAGTGATCGATCCTCGCACCGGCCGCGCGCCCGGTTCAGCCGAACTCGTCGCCCCGGAACGTGCTGGCGAGGTACGCGTCGCGGACGGCGGGGTCGTTGATCACGTCGCGCGGCACGCCGTCGCGGAGGTTCCGTCCCTCGTGGATGATGTAGGCGCGGTCGCAGATGCGCAGCGTCTGCTGGACGTTGTGGTCGGTCACGAGCACCGAGATGCCCTCGGAGGTCAGCTTGCGCACTTCCTGCTGCAGGTCCTCGACGGTGTGTGGATCGACGGCCGCGAAGGGTTCGTCGAGCATCAGGATCCGCGGGCGGTTGATGAGTGCCCGGGCGATCTCCAGGCGGCGGCGCTCTCCGCCCGAGCAGGTGCGGGCCTCCTCGCCCGCCTTGTGCAGCAGCCCGAACTGCCCGAGCAGCTCGTTCGCCCGGTGCAGCCGCTCCGCCTTGGTGAGCCGCTGCAGTTCGAGCACCGCCAGCAGGTTCTCCAGGCACGTCAGGCGCTGGAACACGGACGGCTCCTGGGCCAGGTAGCCCATGCCGGCCAAGGCGTGGCGGTACATGGGCAGCATGGTCACGTCCTGGTCGGCGAACCGGACGCGACCGGCCTCCGGGGTGATCATGCCGATGGTCATGCGGAAGCTGGTGGTTTTTCCCGCACCGTTGCGGCCGAGCAGGCCGACGATCTCGCCTTCGGCGACGGAGAATCCCACGCCGTCCACGACGCGCCGGCCGTTGTAAGTCTTGACGAGCCCTTCGGCCTCGAGGAGCGGCATGCAGTGAGTGTATTACACTCGGTCCATGGCTTCCGTCGACCATGACGCCCGGCCGGGAACGTGGCGCCTTCCGCAGGTGCGCGTCGCGGCGGCACTGGCGCTGGCGGTGATGTCCGCGGTCGGTTGCGTCCGTCGGGAGATCGAGATCACCTCCGCGCCGAGCGGAGCCCTCGTCACGCTGAACGGGCGCGAGGTCGGCCGCACGCCCGCGCGCATCCAGTTCACCTTCGACGGCGTCTACGACGTGCGGTTGCGGCTGCAAGGCTACGAATCGGTGCACGGAAGCGGCCGTACCGACATGCCGGTGTGGGATTTCCTCGGCGCGGACCTGGTGGCCGAGATCGCCCCGGTCGACCTGCACCGACTGGAGCGATGGCACTTCGTGCTGATCCCGGACGACGATGCCAACGAGGGGCTCGGTGAGCGCGCCTCCGCGGCGCGCCGGGCGGTGGAGTCGATGCCCGCGGTCGCGCCCGATGCGCCGGCCCCCAAGCCGGTGGCCACGCCCGAGCGCGGCCCGGCTCCGACGGGCCTCTGATCATCGGGTGCTCGCGGGGCGTTGCATCGCCGCCAAGATGCCGAATGCCCGGCGGCTTCAGCCGTGGCGCGGCAGCCGATCGGTGAGCGCGGCATCCTGCAGGATGAGGTTCAACCGAGCGTTCGCCGCCGGCCAGCGGTACCCGTCGAGCCGATCGATCCGCTCCCACCGCAGCTCATCGCACGCCAAGGCACGCGGTTCCGGGGCGCCGTCGGGCAGGGCGAAGGCCACCACGGTGATCGCGATGCTGTGCTCCTTGGCCAAGTGCGGATCGTCCTGTTCGACCCGCCCCAGCAGCACGCCGCGCTGAGGGTCGAGCACCAGCCCGGTCTCCTCGTTGAGCTCGCGGCTGGCGGCGCGGGGGGCATCCTCCCCGGGGTCGCATTTGCCGCCCGGAAGTTCCCATACCCCGCCGCGGACCGCCCCGGCCGGACGGTGGCCGATCAGCACTTCCGGGCCCTGGGCGCCATGCCGGATCACCGCGGCGGCGGCGATTTCAAGGCGGGTGGCCCCGGGCGCGCGGTCGGCGCCGGCGCCGGGGCGTCCCGGGTTGGGGGGGAGGGTGCTCACGCGAGATTGTTTCGGAAAAACATGGTGTTTTTGACCCCGCCAGCGGGCGGATCACGGATACTAGGCGGTCCGGGGAAATGCAAGCCACGCGGCACTTCTTGGCAGCCTCGGAACGCAATTCCGGGGCTGGCGACCAGCCGCCGCCGGACGTGTCGGAGCGTTCGGCGGCGGCGCTTGCATTCACGGGATCCGGGATACTGACGGGATGCGCTCAGCGACTCCTTCGTACGCGATCCTCGGGGCACTTGCGGTGGCCTGCTTCGGCACCACGGCTCGCGCCATCGATGCGGCGTCCGTGCTGCTCGGCACCGATGCCGGCGAGGTGATCCCCGCATCGCCGCCCGTCGATCCGGCGCCGGTCGCCGCGGTCCGCCCGTTCGGCGCCGCCGACACCTGGCGACTCGACGTGGAAGCCGACTGGATCGCCGACTTCGCCGACGCCGACATGGGCCAGTTCCGCGTGGGGGTGGCGTGGTTCTTCGTCGAGGACTTCGAGATGGCCCTCTACGCCACGGGGGCGTTCGTGGACCAGCCCGGCACCGATGCCGGCATGTTCGGCGCGGACCTGGAGTTCCGGTGGCACTTCCTGAAGGGCGACTGGTGGTCGCTCTTCGCGAGCGCCGGTTGCGGCCTGGCGGGCTCCACCTCGCCGGTTCCCGCCGGCGGCACCAACTTCAACTTCACGCCGTCGGCGGGCGGGGGATTCACCTTCGACGTCACCCCGGACGTTCGCGCCTACGTCTCGGCGCGCTGGTTCCACGTCTCCAACGCCGGCACCAGCACCCGGAACCCCGGTCGCGACAACCTGAGCCTGTGGGTCGGGCTCAGCTTCCCGTTGTGATCTCGCCGGTGTCGTCGTAGCCCGATGGATGCCGCTGCATCCAGCGCCAGGCGCTCTCCACCATCGGGGCAAGCGTCACGTGCCGGGGCGTCCAGCCCAGTTCGGCCATGATTCGCGATGGGTCCGAGCGAAGTTCGGGTGGGTCGCCCTCGCGCCGGGGCGCCACCTTCGCCGGGATCGGGCGCCCGACCACGCGTTCGCACTCGGCCAGCACCTCGCGGACGCTGAAGCCCCGTCCGATGCCGACGTTGTAGGCGCGGCACTCCCGGGCACGCAGGCCGGCGATGGCGTCGACGTGGGCGGCCGCCAGGTCCTCGACGTGCACGTAGTCGCGCACGCAGGTGCCGTCGGGGGTCGGATAGTCCGTGCCGAAGATCTCGAGTTCGGGGCGCTTGCCGAGCGCCGCCTGAAGCGCCGAGGGCACCAAGTGGGTCTCGGGTTCATGATCCTCGCCGAGCGAACCGTCGGCAGCGCTGCCGGCCACGTTGAAGTACCGCAGCAGCACGGCGCCGAAGTCGCGCGACTCGCGCCGCGCCGCCTCCACCTCCTCGGCGATCATCGTCTCGCAGGCGAGCTTGGCGCTGCCGTACGGGTTGCATGGCCGCTGCGGCGTGTCCTCGGCGATCGGCATGCGCTCCGGGATGCCGTACGTCGCGGCGGTCGAGGAGAACACGATCCGCGGCGTGCCGGCGGCACGCACCGCCTCGAGCAGGCTGGCCGTTCCGCCGGCCCCGCAACTCCAGTACATCGCGGGGTGGCGGACGGACTCGCCGACCAGCGTGTAGGCGGCGAAGTGAAGGACGGCATCGGGTCGCTCCGCGGTGAGCAGGTCGCGCATGGCGCCTCGGTCGCGGACGTCCAGCGCCTCGAATCGGAGGCGGCCGTTGGCCAGGCGCTCCAACGCCGCGATCGCGCCGCGATGGCCGCGGGCCAGGCTGTCCACCGCGACGACGCGCTGCGCGCCCCGGGAGAGCAGTTCGCGGACGGTGTGCGAGCCGATGTAGCCGGCGGCGCCGGTGACCAAGTAGTTCAGGGAGGCCATGGTTATGTGCACCTTTGGAAGGGGGCACCGGCAGGCGATGCCGGACGTATGCTACGTAGGTGGTTCGCCAAGGATGGCGGCCCCGACCCGCGCGTTCCGCCGGTCGATCGCAACGGTTTGCCACGCATGGACATCGCCTCACCGACCCGACCTCCCCAACCCGACGCGGTTCGCTCGCCTCTTCCCGGGGCGGCGGTTGCACCGGAGTCCGCAGCGACCCCGGCCCTTCGCTTGTCCGGGACCCCGGCCCTGGCCGGAATCGCGGCCGACGACCCACGTTTGGTCGCCCTTCAGAACGCCTGCGCGGTGCTGGCCGCCCTTGAGGCCGAGGTGGCCGCGCACGACCGGCGGCTCGCCGACGGCCAGCGCACCGACCCCATGCGCCAGGTCCGGGGCACGACGGCCCTGGAAGCGGCCGTGGCCGAGACCAGGGCCCTCGTCCGGCAGCTCGACGAGTCGCTCAGCGCCGCGGTCCATGCCTCCGCCGGCCGGACCCATCCCAAGGACTTCATCGCATCATGACCACGGAACCCGCCTTCGGGCAGGGCTCGGCCATCGACCTCGCGTCGGTGCCGGCCGATCAACTCAAGCGTGCCCTCGACGAGGCGTTCGACTACCGCGGCGACGTGACCCTGACGCTCGACGACGGGTCTCGCGTGGAGTGCTACGTCTTCGACCGACGCGAGGGCCCGAGCCTCGAGACCTCGGTCGTGCGCGTGATGCTGACCGGCGGCGGCGAGAAGGTGACGCTGCCGTACGCGCGGCTTCGCCGGCTCGAGTTCACCGGCAAGGACACCGCGGCCGGCAAGACCTGGGAGAACTGGGTTCGCCGGTACGTGGAGAAGCACCGTGCGGGCGAGCACGCGAGCATCGAGAGCGAATCGCTGGATTGACGGTGCGCCGGTTGCCGGGACGGCCGTCAGAAGATGCGGCCGGTCTCGGGGTCGACGAACCGCCAACCGAACTGGTGCTTGATCCGGTGGATGATGGTCCAGGCGATGTCGTCGTCGGTGACCGTCATGAGGATCTGCCGCACGGGATCCTCGCCGGGGGTCAGCGCGAGCTCGATGCCCGGGCCGTACAGGGTGTCGCTTCCGGATCGGTCCGGTCCCGTGTTGCACGTGGCCAGGTGCTCGAGCAGGTCCGCGCGCGACCCGATGGCCGTCAACGAGCCGTCGGCGGCGGGTTCGGGATGCTGGATCACGTAGCGGGCCCTGGCCATGGCGAAGGGAGCACGATAGCGGAGGTCGCGGCGCCTGTCAGGCGTCGAGCGCGGCGGCAACCGCCGCCACGAGACGCTCGAGCGGGACGGGCTTCACCAGGTACGCCGCCGCACCGAGGGATCGGGCCAATTCGGCGTGTCGGTGGCCATGATTGGCGGTGACCATGACGACCGGGGGGGGCGGCGTCATCGCGCGCGCCCGCTCGAGGACGCTGAACCCCGACTGGCCCGGCAGCATCATGTCCAGCACCACGGCCTCCGGGCCGGAGTGCTGGAGCCGGTGCATGGCCAAGCTGCCATCCTCGGCTTCGTCGGTCACGGCGCCCTCGGCACGGAGCGCCAGGCACATGGCGGCGCGGATGTCGGGGTCGTCGTCCACCACCAGGATCCGCCGACCCCGCAGGCGTCCCGGGTCGGGTGCGGCGCCGCTCACGCGCCAACCGCCGCCGCGAGGGGCGCGGGATCCGGCGAGGGCGTGCCCTCGCGCGCGGAGCGGGCGGCGTCATCCACGAGGCGATCGATCGCCTCCGCCGTCATCCACGGCAGGGCACGAAGCTTGGCCTGGGTGCGTTCGGGCATCGGCTTGCGCTCGCGTTCCCAGCGTGGGCGGCTCTTCCAGCGGCGGTGGATCCAGAGGTACTGGGCGGGGTCCAGCATCACCGCGCGCTCCATGGCGTGGTTGTACCGCGCGGTGAGCCAGAACACGGGGTCGTCCTCGGCATCCCATTCCTCGGGCCGGATGACGTCCACGGTGTGGACCGCGTAGCGGAATCCGTCCCCGTGGCGCAGCGCGGTCCCGACCACCACGGGCAGCCGGTAGCGGATGGCCAAGAGCGCCACCGACTTGTACGCGCTCGCCATCTGGCCGAAGAACGGCACGAACACCCCGTCCGGGCCCGCATCCTGATCGGCGATGAGGGCGATGCGGCCGCCGGCGGTCACGATGCGCTGGAGCTCCTCGGTGGCACCGAACTTGTCGATGATGCGCATGCCGCGCGCCTCGCGCTTGCCCAGGGCCCACCGCCACAGGAACGGGTTGTCGAGGGGCCGGGCGAGGGCGTGCATCCGGAATCCCATCAGCGTGGGGAAGAACCCCAGCAGTTCCCAGTTTCCCGCGTGGGGCGCGAGGAAGATGGCCGGTCGATCCGACACCATCACCCGGATGCCGTCGCGCGCTCCGTCAAGATCGACGTGTCGGGGCCAGGTCTCCTCGGTCAGCAGCCGTGGCAGCTGGAAGGCATCGACCATGTACGTGCGGAACATGTACCGCACGCTGGCGCGGGCCAGCGCATCCGCCTCGGCGACGGGCATGTGCGGGAACGCGCGCTGCACGTTGCCCCGAGCCCGTGCCACGCGATGCGGGTTGAGGCGACCCCAGGCATCGGCCACCACCGCGGCGGTGCGCAGGTTCTGCTCCGGGGGGAAGGCGCCGAACAGCCACTCGAAGGACCGCGCCCCGGCGTACTGCGCCAAGTGAACGGCGGTGCGCAGCGGTCCGGTTCGTCGGTGGCGGGCACCCATGGTGCGCGCGACGCTCAGCGACCCTCGTTCGTCAGCACCTGCATCCGGTTCCAGTTGAGCACCGGGATCCGTGCCTTCTGTGCCTCGTCGAAGAGCGACGAGTAGGTCTCGAAGGCGCGCTTCTGCTCGAAGTGGGCGGTGTACTCGCCCTCGTCGGCGTCGGGCGGCAGGTCGAGGGGCTTGCTCGGGCGCACGCCCATCACCACGAAGTCCAGGTCGCCTCGCAGGGCGTCGCCGTCGACCACCTTGCCGCCCCAGGCCGCGATGCGGCCGCGGACGAACTCGGCCTCGGCCGCGGTGGCGACGCCGTCGTTGTCGACGTCGAACAGGCCGTGCACCAGGAACGAGTAGCGGTACTCCGGGCTGAAGATCACGTTGGCGATGACGTCGTCCTTCACCACGGGGCGGGGTGGGCGGCTGCCCCAGCGGCGTTCCTCGGGGATGATCCGCGCGGTCGAGGTGTCCTCGTCGACCTTCAGCACCTGGACACGGGCCTTGCCGGGCACCAGCTCGTTGGTGCCGGGGTCGTACTGGATGGCCGAGAGGCTGTCGTAGACGTCGAAGATCATGCCCGGCTGCACGCGCTGGCGCGAGCCGATGGACAGGAAGACCTCCCCGGCCTCGCCGGCCACGTCGATGACGCGGCCGTCCGCGAGGCTGGCGGCGTCCTTGGGCTTGACGCGGTACTGGTCGACGGCCTTCTGCAGGTCGGTGACGCGGGTCTCCAGCGTGGCGCGGCTCACGCTCTCGGAGTCGATCTTCTCCTGGAGGTTGGCCACCTCGGTGCGCCGGCGCTGGTCGATCTCGTCCTGCAGGCGACTGATGTCGCGCACCGTGTCGTTGACCTGCTTGCCATACTGGTCCACGTTCTCTCGGTACTTGGTGATGTCTCCCTCGACCCGCTGGCCGGCGGCGAGTGCGCCGGCGGAGGCCTTGGCGGCCTCGTCGCGCGCGGTCTTGAGCTGGCCGTCGAGGGCCTGCATCCGCTGCTTCAGGTTGGCGTTGTCCTGGGTGAGCTGGTCGCGCGTGCCGCGCAGGCCATCGAGCTCGACCTTGAGGTTGGCCACGCCCTCGGCACCGAGCGCCTTCTTCATGTTGGCGAGCGCGTCCTCCCCGGGGGTGGCGTCTCCCTCGCCGGTGAGGAAGCCGGCCAGCTGCTTGTAGGCGCCGTCGACCTGAGACGCGCGGCGCTGCGCGGCGGTGGCCGCCTCCTCGGCGTTCTTCCGCTTCTCCTGGGCGCCGCCCGCTTCGATGGCGAAGTAGATCGTCGAGGCCAGGAGGCCGACGGTCAGGATGACGAAGGTGACGAGGCCCACCACAAGGCCGGTCGTGCGCTGGTTCATGTCTCAGGGACCTCCAAGGTCGGCCAAATCGGACGGGGCCGGTGCACCGGCTCGCGTGAGTCGCACAGTGTCCGGAAACCGGGCGCTGGCGTCAAGTGGAGTGTACGGGCCCGGTCTGGCGGGGGTTGCGCCGGGTGGGGGTCCCGATCGCGGCGGGGGGTGGCTTGCGGCGCGGGGCGGTTCGTGCCATACTGCGCGATCCGACCCGGATCCTGAGGAACCCCTGTGCCGAACACCGACTCTGCCAAGAAGCGCGTCCGTCAGAATGAAAAGCGCAACGCCCTGAACAACTGGCGCAAGCGCCGGGTGAAGGACCAGGTCAAGGCGTTCGACCGCGCCGTGCACGACAAGGACGCCGCGGGTGCCGAGGCTCAGTTGCGCAAGGTGATGTCCGTGCTGGACAAGGTCGCCTCGACGTCCACGATGCACCGCAACACGGCGGCCCGGAAGAAGAGCCGCATGGCGAAGCGGCTGAAGGCCATGCAGGGCTCCTCGAAGTGACCGCGGCGGCCGCGCGCGTCCGGCTCCTGTGCCTGGACGTCGACGGCGTGCTCACCGACGGCACCATCTTGATCGACGACGCGGGGCGCGAGTCCAAGCGGTTCTCCGTCCGCGACGGGCTGGGCATCGTGCTGTGGCGTCGCCTCGGCTTCGAGGTGGCGGTGGTGACGGGCCGTTCCGGCCAGGCGCTGCGCCACCGGCTCGAGGAGCTCGGGGTTCGGCACCTGCACTCGGGCGTGGGCGACAAGCGCACCGCGTTCCTGTCGGCATGCGAGGCCGCGGGTTGTTCGCCGGCCGAGGCCGCGTTCGTCGGCGACGACCTGCCCGACCTTCCGGCGCTGCGCGCGTGCGGCTACCCTGTGGCGGTGCAGGACGCCGTGGCACCCGTGCGTGCCGTGGCGGCGCACGTGACCGCCGCCATCGGAGGCGACGGCGCGGTGCGCGAGGTGGTGGAACACCTGCTGCGCGCCAAGGACCGATGGAACGACGCGCTCGCCATGTTCGACGACCCTGCGCTCCCGGCCGGGGGCGAGAGGTCATCGGATGAGCGTCCCCGCAGCGCCTGACGCCCGCGATCCGTGGGCCCGTCGGCGCCGCCGGCCGTGGTTGTGGACGATCGGTGCGGTGGTGGGATCCGCGGCGATCGTGTTGGGTGCGTGGCTGATTGACCGCGGTCGCGCGCCGGCGCCCGGGCCCGCGCGGGTCCGGGAGCGGCCGGTGGCGGACCTCGTGGCCCCCGCGCCGCTCTCGGAACAGGAAAGAGGCGGCACCGGGCCGCGCTTCGGTTCGCAGGAATCCGTTCGGCTCGAGCAAGGCGCGTGGGTGCAGGTGGCCGACCGTGCCGGTCGGCTGAAGCAGCAGTACACGGCCTCGCGGATCGATCCGCTGCCGGACAAGCGACTCGACATGCAGGCGCCGCGCGCCGTGCTGTACGGGGATGGCGGTCGCGTGGTGACCATGCGCGGCGATCGGATGACCGCGCGCGTGCCTCGGCGGGAGCTGGAGAGCGGTCGCATCGACGGCAACGTGGTGATCCGGGTGTATCGCGCCCCCGAGGGGCGCGCCGTGGACCTGCGGACCGACGCGCCGGAGATCGTGGTGGAGGCGCCGGAGGCGACGTTCGATGCCGAGAGCGGCGAAGTGCGATGCGACCGTGAGTTCCGGATCGTCGGCGACGCACTGAACTTCGAGGGTCAGGGGCTGTCGCTGACGCTCTCGACGGACGGACGCACGGTCGAGCGGTTGGTGATCGACCGGGCGCTGTCGCCCGCACGGATCGTGCGGCCGAAGGCGGCGCCGGGAGGGCCACGCGGCCGGGCGAGCGGCGCCTCTGCGCCGGCCGGGGCCGGGGTCGGCTGGGTGCCGGCCATGGTGATCGCGTCCGCGCCGCCGGTGGCCGATCCGGGTCGACTGTTCGTCCTCACGCTGTACGACGGCGTGGAAGTGGTGTCGGTGGAGGGTGAACGCGTGACCACGCTCACGGGGCAAGAGCTCGAGGCGGTGTTCGTGCTGCGCCAGGGCGGGGGTCTGGGCATCGCCGCGGCCGGGGATCCGTTCGGCCCGCCGACGATCCCCGTGGCCGTGGCCGGGCCGCCGGCGATGCAGGTTCCGTTGCTCGCGATGGCGTCGATTGCCCCGGAGGACCCGTCCGAGGACACCGTGACGGTCCGCTTCGGCGGGCGGCTGGTGATGGTGCCGGCAGGGGCCGACGTGGCGCGGCCAACGGCGGACGACGGCGTTCGCCTCACCCTGCGGGGCTCGCCGGCCAGGATCGACGATTCGCGCTCCGAGGCCGTGATCGTGGCGGCCACCGCGACGTTCGAGTCCGGGGTGGAGCGCGTGGCGTTGCGCGGCACCGAGGCGGACCCCGCCACCGTGGAGACGCCCGCCTTTACGCTCGCCAGTGCCTCGTTCGACCTCGATCGTGCGGCGGGCACGGGTGGATCGACCAGCCCTGGGACCATCGTCATGGGCCCCGCGGGGGGCAAGCCGCTGCTGGTGTCGTGGTCGCACGAGATGAGCCTTCGGCTGGCGCCGGGTACCGGCGACGCCCAAGGTGCGTTCCGCGGGGCATCGTTCCTGGGCGACGTGGACGTGCGCGGCACCGACTTCCAGATGCAGGCGGCCACGTTGGACGTGCAGGCGCGCCCCGTGGGCACCAAGGACGTGGTGCGGAGGATCGTGGCCGACGGCGGCGTGCGCGCCGAGGGCCTTGGCGCGTCGGGCGGGACCTTCGAGGCCAAGCGCGTGGAGGTGGCGCTCTCGCCGAACGCGGCGGGCGACGCGCAGCCCCGGACGCTCGCGGCGACGGGCGGAGTGATGGCCGGGGACGGACAGCAGGTGCTGTGGGCCGAGTCGTTGCGCGCCACGTTCGTGGAGGCCCGCGCCGGCGCGCAGGACGACGCGGCGCGCAGCGATCTGGGCGAGGTCACCGCGGAGGGTCCGGTGGAGTTGCGCATGCGCGACGGCGCACGCGTGTTCGCCTCGCGACTGGAGGGTGATGGACTCGGTCGCAGCGCGCGATTGGTGGGCCCGGACGTGCTGGTGGTGCAGGGCAACCTGGTGCTCGACCAGCTGGCGGAGGTGCGCGTGGAGGAGTCGCCGGCGCGCGTGCGTGCGCTCGGGCCGGGTCGGGCGAGTTCGTTCGTCCAGCCCGTGCTGGCCGCGGCGGAAGGCCGCATGGGGCGCCCGCGGATCGACGGCGTTCCGCGGATGCAGGCCACGTGGCGCGAATCGCTTGCCTACGCCGAGGATGCGACGGACGCGGCGAAGGCCGCGGGGCCGGGCCGGGGCCTCTTGCTCCTGCAGGGCGCGGTCAAGGTGCGCGCCTCTCGCGAGGCGCGCGAAGCCGAGGCGCTCGACGCGGACGAGGTGCAGGTGGAGCTGCGTCCGCGCGGCGAGGACGGGGCGATGGCGATGGGCACGATGCGCGCCTCGGGCGAGGTTCGACTCGAGGCGCGGCAGTGGACCGATGCTCGCCGCCAGGGCGAGCCCCGCGTGTTCCGGATGAACGCCCCGAACGTGAGCTACGACGGCACCTCCGGCAGCGCCGCGGTGGACGGCGCGGGAGCGCTCTTGGTGTTCGATCCGGCGCCGGCCGCGGAGCCCGCCGACGCCGACGCGCCCAAGAGCCCATTCAGTCCGCACGGCACGACGCGGTTCACGTGGAAGCGGTCGCTGGACCTCGAGCGTCGCACCGACGGCACCGCGCGCATCGTCCTCGAGCGCGAGGTGGTGATGGACCACCTGGGCATCTCGACCGCGGCCACCGGCACCGTCAGCGCGGACCGGATGGTGGCCACCGTGCGCGGTGTCGAGGCCGGGGCGCCCGCCGCGGCCGGGGCCGATGGGGCGCTCGCCCTCGGCGGGCCCGCGGAACTGACCCGGGTCTTCGCCGACGGCCGGGTGCAGGTGCGCACCCAGTCGATGGACGTGGAGGCCGGCGAGTTCGACCTTGACGTGCCGTCGCAGGTGGGCGTGGCCCGGGGCGGCCCGGGTCGATTGGTGACGGTCATCCAGCGCGGCGGCACGGCGCCGATGCGTGCGCATGCGTTCCGCTGGGACCTGGTGAAGGGCACGCTGACCGTGGAGGGCGCGCGCGGCGCGATCGGACGATGAACGGAGGAGCCATGGACGGATCGAATCGGGTGCCCATCACCTACGGCAGTTACCTGCGCATCCCGGAGCTGTTGTCGCTGCAGCGGCCGGTCTCGGACGGCCCCGAGCACGACGAGATGCTCTTCATCGTGGTCCACCAGGTGTACGAGCTCTGGTTCCGGCAGCAGATCCACGAGGGCACGAAGTTGCGGGATTCGTTGTCGCAGGGCGACCTGGGGATGTCCGGCGCGACGCTGCGGCGGATGCTCGTGATCCTGAAGACCATGGTCGCGCAGGTCGACGTGCTGGAGACGATGACGCCGGTGCAGTTCCTGAGCTTCCGCTCGTTCCTGGAGAGCGCGTCGGGGTTCCAGAGCTGGCAGTTCCGGGCGTTCGAGTTCCTGCTGGGCAAGAAGAACCCGCGGGTGATCGGCCTGCAGCCGGAGGGGTCTCCGGAGCGCCGGGCGCTCGAGGAGGCGTTCCGGGCGCCCACCGTGTGGGACGCCTTCGCCCGCGCCCTCGGGCGTCATGGGGTGGCCGTGCCTGCCTCGGTGCTCGGACGCGACGTCACCCAGCCGGTGGCGGCCGATCCGGCCATGCAGGAGGCGTTGATCGCCGTGTATCGCTCGCATCCGGCGCTCCGCGACGTGAGCGAGCGCCTGATCGACCTCGACGAAGGGGTGCAGGAGTGGCGCTATCGCCACGTCAAGATGGTGGAGCGCACGATCGGCTTCAAGCAGGGCACGGGCGGTTCCGCCGGGGCGGAGTACCTGCGCACCACGCTGTTCGCGCCGCTCTACCCGGACCTGTGGGCCATCCGGACGGCGCTGTGACGCCAACCGCGCTCATGCCATGACGGCGGCACCCGGCCGCGGCGTCACCGGGTCCGGCAGGCCTTCCTCGGCGCAGAGCAGCCGGGACGTGATCTCGCTGGACAGGAAGATGACCGGCAGTCCGCTCCCGGGGTGCGTGCCGCCTCCCACGAGCCAGAGGCCGTCGAAGCCCTGCACGCGATGGTGCGGACGCCGGTGCAGCATCTGCCCGAGGTTGTGCGCCATGTTGAACGTGGCGCCGTGGGCGATGCGCTCGCCCTGCCAGTCGGCCGGGGTGACGAGCCGCTCGGCGCGGATCCGCGATCGGATGTCCCGGATGCCGAAGACGTCCTCGAGCTGCCGCAGCGTCCGTTCACGAAGGTCGCCGCGGGCCATGTCCCAGTCGACCTGGCAGTCGCCCGGCTTGTTGTTGGGCGTGGGCACCAGCACGTAGAGCGCGGAGTGCCCGGGCGGGGCGAGCGTGGGGTCGATCCGCGACGGGTTGCAGACGTACGTGGACGGGTCCTGCGAGAGCCGCCCGCGCCGGGCGATGTCTCTCAGGTTCTCGACGTAGCTCCGCGAGGTGTAGATGGTGTGGTGCGGCAGGTCGACGTCGCCCTCGATGCCGAGGTACATCATGAACGTGCTGCAGCTGTACCGCTTGGCGTCGAGGTCTCGGTCGCGCAGGCCGCGCGGGCGCAGTTGCTCTGGGACGAGGTTGCGCAGCGCCCAGCTCGCGTCCGCGTTCACGACGACGTGATCGTGCAAGAACTCCTGCCCGCCGACGCGCACCCCGCACGCGCGCCGGCCCCGGAACAGCACTTGCTCCACGGGCTGCCCGCAGCGGATGTCGGCGCCGAGGTCCGCGGCGGCGTCGCCCATTGCCTTCATCAGCGCGTTGCACCCGCCGATCGGGTGCCAGATGCCGTACTCGTACTCGATGAACGGCAGGATCGAGAACAGCTCGGGGCACTCGAACGGGCTCATCCCCAGGTACTTGCTCTGGAAGCTCATCGCCAGGCGCACGCCTTCGTGGCGGAAGTAGCCCTTGAGGTGGTCGTAGAGCGACTGCCACGGGCGGAGGGCCGGTCCGGCGCGCACGGCGTCGAGCGTCATCAGGTCGCGCAGTCCGCGGATCGGCCGGCGCAGGAGCGGCGTCATCACCTCGAGCTTGCGCCGGTTGTCGCGGATGAAGCGTTCGAACGCCGGGCCATCGTTCGGCTCGATCGCCGACAGCTGCCGCGACATCCGCGCGATGTCCTGCGTGGTGTCGATGACCAAGGGATCACCCGTCGGCTGCCCGATGAGCAGCCGGTACATCGGGTCGAGCCGGCGCAGTTCGGCCCAGTCGGAGAGTCGCCGGCCGGTGGCCGCGAAGATCTCCTCGAGGACGTAGGGCATCATGAAGAACGTGGGGCCGCAGTCGAAGCGGTAGGGGCCCACCTCGAGCCGACGGGTGCGCCCGCCGACGGCGTCGTGCGCTTCGTAGACGGTGACGCGCAGGCCGGCGTGTGCCAGCAGCATGGCAGTGGCCAGTCCTCCCGGCCCCGCGCCGATGATCGCGACGCTGCGGCCGCCGCCGGAGCCGTTCGATGCGGGGCGGTCGGTGGAACCGTTCCACGCGTCGGGTCGGGCGGTCGAAGGCAAGCGTTGCGTCACCATGTTCTCCGGGATTTCGCCCCCCAAGCGGGCGTGGATTCGGGGAAGATATCGGCGTGCGCCCGATTCCGGACCCGGAGGTCCGAATCCGCGCGTGGCCGGACGTCGAAGGACGATCGGTCCTCGACCGCGCCCGACCCATGCCCGCAGCCGACGCCATCGACACGCCTGCCTGGATCCCCGTGGCGCCCATGGACCGGCGCATGGCATGGCTGGCGGCCTTCGAGCGTGAGGTGGTCGACTCGGAAGCGTCGCTGACCGCCGCCGTGGAGTCGGACATCGGCAAGGGCTCGTGGGAGACGGTGACGCAGGAGATCATGCCGCTGGTCGCCAGCATGCGCTGGCACCGCGCGAACGCGCCGGCGATCCTCGCGCCGCGCCGGATCGCCGGAGCGCCATGGTGGCTGCTCGGCCAGCGCCACGTCGGGCAGCGGGTGCCGGTGGGCCGGGTGCTCATCATCGCCACCTGGAACTACCCGCTGCAGTTGCTCGGGGTGCAGCTCGTGCAGGCGATCACGGCCGGCAACCGGGTCGTCGTGAAGCCGAGCGAGCGGGCGCCGCGGTCGCAGGCGCTCCTCATGGAGCTGGCCTCGCGGGCGCTGGACGCGGCCGGTCTGGACCGTTCCGCGATCGCGGTGGCGCCTGCCACGCGGGAGGCGGGGCGCGAACTCCTCGAGCGGGAGCGATTCGACTGGGTGGTCTTCACCGGATCGACGTCGGTGGGTCGCGAGGTCGCCCAAGCATGCGCGCGGACCCTCACGCCGTCGACCCTCGAACTGTCCGGCCGCGACAGCGCCATCGTGCTCGCCGACGCGGACCCCGCGCTGGCCGCTCGATCGATCTGGCATGCGGTGACGATGAACGCGGGGCAGACCTGCATGGCCCCCCGGCGCGCGTTGGTCGATCGCGCGGTGCTCGCCCCGTTCCTGGAGGAGTTGCGCCCGCGCGTCGCCGCGGCGCCCGCCGTGCGGCTGGCGGATCCCGCCATGGCGATGCACTGCGTGGCGCTGGTGGAGGACGCGGTGCGCTCCGGCGGCGCCAGCGTCTGCGGCACGATCGAACCGCCGCAGGGCAGCCGCATGCGACCGGCGGCGGTGGCCGGTTGCCCGCGTGGCGCGCGACTGGCCGCCGGTGATCACTTCGGTCCGGTCCTTGCGGTGCTGCCCGTCGATGGCCTGGCCGACGCGATCGCGGCGCATGGCGAGGCAGGGCAGCACCTGGCGACGTCGGTGTTCTCCCGACGTGCCGCCGAACTCTCGGCCGATCCGGGCTTCGTGGCCGCGCTCGGCTCCGGCGTCGTGACCTTCAACGACTGCATCCTGCCGACCGGGCATCCCGGCGTCTCGATCGAGGGCCGTGGCCCCAGCGGATGGGGCGCAAGCCGCGGTGCCGCCGGGCTGCTGGCCCTCACGCGCGAGGTGGCGTGTTCCATCACCTCCGACGCCATCCGCACCCCGCTCGACGAGCCCGCCCCGGTCGGCAAGCGCTGGCTGCGGCGCCTCGCCTTCGGCGGCCACGCCCGTCCGGGCAATACCGTACGCATTCCCGAACCAACATGACCACCACTCCCACCGCCATCGTCATCGGAGGAGGCCTTGCCGGCCTCGCCGCCGCCACCGAACTCGCCGGGCGCGGCGTCCGCGTCACCGTGGTCGAGCGCAACCAGCACCTGGGCGGCAAGATGAACGTGCTGACCGAGAAGGGCTTCACCTTCGACATGGGGCCCACCATCCTCACGATGCCGAACGTGGTGCGCGGGATCATCCAGCGCACGGGACGGCAGGTGTCGGACTACCTGGACCTGGTGCGGCTGGACCCGCAGTGGCGATGCATGTACGAGGACGGCGCCGTGCTCGACCTGCTGGAGCGGCCCGAGGACATGGCCGCCGACCTCGACCGGCGCTTCCCCGGCACGGGCGCCGGCCGTGGATGGGTCGACCTGGTGTCGTACAGCCGTCGCATGCTGCGCCTGAGCGACAAGGTGTTCTTCTTCAAGGACCTCGGCGGGATCGGCGACCTCATGCGCCGGCCGCCGGCCGGCGATCCCGGGCTGCTGGCGGACGTGCTGGCGATGCGCCTGCACTCGACCGTGGGGGCCACCATCGAGAAGCACCTGCACGAGCCGCATGCGCGGCAGCTGGCGGAGCACTTCCTGCAGTACGTCGGATCGAGCCCGTTCCTGTCGCCGGCGATCCTCACGCTGATCGCCGCCGCGCAGGTGGACCAGGGGTGCTGGTACTCGATGGGCGGGACCCGGATGGTGGCGCGCGCGCTGGAGCGGATCCTTCGCGAGGAGCGCGCCGAGCTCATCACCGGAGTGGGCGTTCGCCGAATCCTGGGCGACGGCGCGCGCGTGCGCGGCGTCGAGCTCGAGGACGGGCGCGTGCTCGAGGCCGACATGGTGGTGTCCAACTGCGACGTGCAGCGGACGTACCGCGACCTCGACGGCTCGTCCGCCGGGATGGCCGAGCAGCGCCGGATCGCCGGCAGCTGGGTGCCCGCGTGCAGCGGCGTGGTGCTCTACCTGGGGCTCGACCGGCAGTACGACCATCTCCTGCACCACTGCTTCCTGTTCTCCAAGGACAGCGAGCACGAGTTCGACGACATCTATCGCCAGGGCATCCCCGCGCGGGACCCGTCCATCTACCTCTGCGTGCCGAGCCGGACGGACCCGTCGCAGGCTCCCCCGGGATGCGAGGCGTTCTACGCGCTGATCCACACGCCGTACCTGCGTCCCGGGCAGCGTTGGGAGGGTCCGGGCGGACTGATGGAGCAGTACCGGCCGGTCGTGATCGACAAGCTGAAGCGCATGGGCATGCCCGACCTCGAGGAGCACATCGTGGTCGAGCGGCACCTCACGCCGCAGGGCATCGAACGTTGGTACAACGCCGAGGGCGGCGCCATCTACGGGCTGGCGAGCCACGGTCGCCTCAAGGGCGGGTTCAAGCCGCGCAACCGCAGCCGCATCTATCGCAACCTGTACCTGGCCGGCGGCAGCGCCAACCCGGGGCCGGGCGTGCCGATGGTGCTGATGAGCGGCGTCACCGCCGCCGATGCCGCGTGCGAGGACTTCGGCATCGCGCGGACGGCGCACGGTCGCCCGGGCTTCGGGATGGACACCGGATCGCGACTCGTGAAGGGACGGACCGAGTGCCCGGCCGTGGCGGCGAACTGATCCCGGGTGACTACCGGCCCGGATTCCGCCGGGCGTTCGCGTGGTGGCTGCGCCGTTTCGTGCGGCGGAGGTTCCACGCGGTGCGCATGGTGCACGGCGGTGCCGACGTGCTGTCGCGCGCCGCGGCGTCGCCGGGCCCGGTGCTGTTGGTCTCGAACCATGCGTCGTGGTGGGATCCGCTGGTGGGGCTGTACGTCCATGACCGGTGGTTCCGCGACCGTCCCATCGCCTCGCCGATCGATCGCACGCAGCTCGAGAACTTCCGGTTCTTCCGCCAGCTGGGCATGTTCGGCGTGGATCCGGACGACGCCACGGGGCTGCGGCCGTTCGTCCGCCACGTCGAGGGCCTGTTCCGCGATTCGCCGCGCACGCTCCTGATGATGACGCCGCAGGGCCGGTTCGTGGACCCGCGGCTGCCGGTCCGGATTCGCCCCGGTGCGGCGCTGCTTGCCTCGCGTTTGCCCGGCATGCGGATCTGCGCGGTGGCGATCGAGTACGGGTTCTGGACCGACCAGCGTCCCGAGTGCTTCATGCGCGCGGTCGACGTGGCCGCGCCGGACGCGGGCGCCGCGTCCACCGTGGCGGCGTGGCAGCAGCGGATCGAGTCGACGATGGACGCGAACGCCCGCGCGCTCGCGGCGATGACCTCCGCCCGCGATGCGTCGGCGTTCGAGTCGATCGCCGGCGGCGGCGACGGTCGCATCCACCCGGTGTACGACGCGGTGCTGCGCATCACCGGACGCCGGACCTCGATCGGCACGTCCCACCGTCGGCCCGAGGGAGCGCATCCGTGACCACCCTTGGCCTCGATGCCGCCTCGTGGGAGTGGTCTCCCGTGTTCCCGGCCTTGATCAGTTCGGTGGCGCTCACCATGACGGTGGTGAACCTCGGCATCTACCGGCGGGCCCGGCCGCTGGCCGACCTGCCGGTCCCGCGGCAGCCCACCACGGTCTCCATCTGCGTTCCCGCCCGGAACGAGGAGCGCAACATCGGTTGCATCGTGGCCGATGCGCTGGCGAACGCGGGGCCGCACGTGGACGTCGAGGTGCTCTGCTACGACGACCAGAGCACCGACGCCACGCCCCGCATCCTCGCGGAACTGTCCGCCCGGGATTCGCGCGTTCGCGCCGTTGCCACCCAGCCGCTGCCGGAGGGTTGGAACGGGAAGCAATGGGGCTGCGAACGCATGGGGCAGGCGGCCACCGGGCAGTGGATGCTCTTCACCGACGCCGACGTTCGCCTGCGGCCGGATTGCCTGGCACGGGCGCTGGACGAGGCGCACCGGCTGGACGCGGCGCTCCTGAGCACCATCCCCAAGGAAGAGACCGGAACGCTCGTTGAACGACTGGTGGTGCCGATGATCCACTGGATGCTCTTCAGCTGGCTGCCCATGCCGCGGATGCGCACCACGAACGACCCGGCGACGAGCGCCGGCTGCGGGCAGTTCCTCCTGGTCCGGCGGGATGCGTGGCTGGCGGCGGGCGGCCACGCGGCCTTCCGCGACAGCATGCACGACGGGATCCGGCTGCCGCGCAACGTGCGGCGGGCGGGGCACCACACCGACCTGTACGACGGGAGCGACTCCGTGCGATGCCGGATGTACCGCTCGGCCGGCGAGACGTGGCGCGGCTTCACGAAGAACGCCTACGAGGGCCTGGGATCGCCGCTGGTGTTCCTGGTGTTCCTGGTGTTGGAGGTCGGCGGGATCCTCTGGCCGTGGGTATGGCTGCCGATCGCGCTGTGGAACGGGAACGCGGGCACCGGTCCGTTGGTCCTGGCGGGATGGGCGATCGCCGCCCAGTTGGCGCAGCGGGTGATCCTCGCGTGGCGCTTCGGACAGCCCTGGGAGGCCGTGGCGATGCACCCGGTGACCGTGGTCCTTTTGGTGGCGATCCAGTGGACCAGCTGGTGGCTGCACCTCACCGGACGGCGGGCGTGGAAGGGGCGGACCGCGGGGTCCGCTCCGGCGGCGGGGCCGTCTGCACCAGCACCATCTGCCGGTAGGGACCGCTCCGCTCCATGAGCTCGGCGTGCGTGCCGACCTCGGCGACGCGGCCGTTCTCCAGGACCACGATGCGGTCCGCGTGCATGATGGTGCTCAGGCGGTGCGCGATCACGAAGCTGGTCCGGCCCTGCATCAAGGTGGCCAGCGCTTCCTGGATCGCGCGCTCGCTCTCGGTGTCCAGGTTCGACGTCGCCTCGTCGAGGATCAGGATCCTCGGGTCCGCAAGCAGGGCCCGGGCGATGGCGATGCGCTGCCGCTGGCCGCCCGACAGCCGGACGCCGCGCTCCCCGATCGCGGTGGCGTAGCCCTGGGGCATGGCCTCGATGAACGCGTCGGCGTGGGCGGCGCGCGCCGCCCACCGCACGCGCTCGTCGCTGGCGGACGGATCGGCATAGCGGATGTTGTCCGCGACGGTCCCGTCGAAGAGGAACACGTCCTGTTCCACGATCCCGAGGAGCTTTCGGTAGGAGGCCAGCTCCACGTCGCGCAGGTCGCGTCCATCGAGGAGCACCTGTCCGGCGTCCGGGTCGAAGAAGCGGGCCACCAGGTTGCACAGCGTCGTCTTGCCCGCGCCGCTCGCGCCCACCAACGCGGTCATCTCGCCCGGGCGGGTGGCGAAGGACACGCCCGCGAGCACGTCGCGGTCGCGGCCCGGGTATCTGTAGTGGAGGTCGCGCACCTCGATCGCGCCGGGAGTGGACTCCCGGGAGACGCGCACGGCGCCCGGGCGGTCGGGCATCTCGGCGGGTTCGGCGAGGAAATCGAGCGTGCGGTCGAGGCCGGCGAGGTGCGTCTGCAGGCCGGTCGCGCTCTGCGCCAGGCTCTCGAGCGGCGCCAGGAGCATCACCAGGTAGGTGAGGAACATGATCAGCTCGCCCGCCGTGATCCGCCCGGCCAGCACCTGCGATCCGCCGAACCAGAGGAGCGAGGCCGAGGCCACCGGGATCAGCAGCTGCCACGCCACCTCCACCACGCGGCTCCACCACCAGGTGAGGATCTCCTGGCGTGCCAGGAGATCGAGCGAGGTGCCGTGGCGAATGCCCTCGAAGCGCGTGCGCGCGAAGCCGCGCACCACGCGTACCCCGCCGAACGCCTCGGTGGCGGTGGCGTCCACCTCGGCCACCTGCTGGCGGACGTCGCGGAAGAGCGGGCGCAGCCGCCCGATCCACGTCGAGTGCGTCAGCATCACCGCCGGGAACAGGAGCAGCGCGCCCAGCAGGAGCCGCCAGTCGGTGATCGCCAGGATCGTCAGGATGCCGACCAGCTGGATCACCGCGCGGAACGGGTTGTAGAGCAGGGCGAACACCAGCTCGGCCAGGCCGCCCGCGTCCTCGCGGATGATCGCGCCCACGCCGCCCGCACGCAGCCCCTGCACCCGGTGCAGGGGCAGGCGCATCGCGTGGTCGAAGGCGCGCCGCCGCATCGCCGTCTGCAGCACCTTGACGGTGCGCGTGGCCTGGTAGCGACCGGCGATGCCCACCACGACCGCCGTGGCGCTGACCGTCACGACGGCCACGGCCAGCCAGCCGAGCAGCCCGCTGCGGCTCTCGGCCACCGGCCCCAGCAGGCGTTGCCACGTGCCCTCGAGCGGCTGCCCGCCGAGGACGTTGTCGATCACCACCTTGGTGGCGGCGGGCGAGACGAGCCCGAGCGTGGTGGAGACCGCGAGCGTCGCCAGGGCGAACCCCATGCGCGCCCGGTGCGGCCGCATCAAGCGGAGGAACGCACCCGCCAGCGAGAGGAAGCTGCGTGACCGGCGAGTGCTTTTCTCCCGACCGTGCCACGACACGGTGGTCTTCTCGGTGCGGGCCCGACGGCGTCCCTCCTCGAATCGGGCGCGGTACTCCCGGAAGCGGGTGCGGCTGGACGGCTGGATGAACGGCATGCGAGTGACTCAGGTTCCGGGCGCGCCGTGCGGGATCGCCACCCAGCGCACTCGCCCAAGGCGATTGGTCACGAACTGGCTCGCCGCCCGGCGCGTGGCCCGGGCGTTGTCGGCGTTCAAGTCGGCGCCCAGCGATCCCGTCATGATGGCCGGGCTCAGCAGGTCCACGAACCCCGGCGTCTTGTCCACGAGCGAGATGCTCGAGCCGGTGATGTCCAGGCCGATCGCCCGGTCGAGGGCCTCGCCGCCCTTCACCCAGGCGAACCCGCCGCCGGCGTAGACGCCGACCTCGCCGGCGGACACCACCACGAGGCGGATCGTCAGGTTCGTGGCGCTCGGCTCCACGGGCGTCTTGCCCGGGTCCGGCCGCCACAGGAGCTCGATGTGCAGGAACCTTCCGTCGCGGGCCGTCCCCCGGGCGAGGTCCTCGTAGGGAATGTCACTGAAGACGATCGTCGTCTGCGCGGGCTCGATGGCGTAGGTGCCGGTCGTGAACGCGCTCGCGAGTCGCACCGCGACGTCTCCGGCGCCCACGGCATCGACGGTGCCGCCCGGCTCGATCGAGCACGCCGAGAGCGTCAGGATGAACGATGCCGCCGCGGCGGCCACGGACGGTCCCGGCCTCACCGTGCGTCCCGGGTCAGGTCGCCCTCCGTCGAGGGACGGTTGGCGTGGACCGCGCGGGCCGCGGGCGCGTCGATCCCGAGCGTCGCGAACGGATCGCGCTCGGCGATGCCGCGCAGCGCCGAGCGCGGAATGGCAGGCAGCTGCGTGCCGTGCGCGAACGCGTTGACGGAGTAGAGGTTCTCGATCGCCTTCGCGGGCTGCTCGTACGGGAAGCCGCTGCCGAAGAAGAGCTTCTCCATCACGCCGAGCGACTGCGCGGAGAGGAGCGCGTTGTAGAGCTGCCATGGCCGCGACACCACGCCGCTGATCTCGGCGTGGACGTTGGGGTGCTTGGTGAGCATCGCCAGGCACTCGTCGATCCACGGCCAGCCGAGCTCGCCGATGACGATGCGCAGCTGCGGGTGCGCCCGCGCGACCTCGTCGAGCCCCGACGGCCGGTCGAACTCGAGGACGCCGGCCGGGACCAGGGGGCCGGGCCGGCCGACGAAGAGCGGCACGCCGGCGGACTCGATCCGCGCGTACAGGCGCATGGCGTCCGAGTGGGCGGGGTGGAATCCTTGCGCGCTCGGCGACACCGAGACGCCCACGAGGCCAAGCTCGAGCGCCCGGTCAAGGGAGGCGGCGGCATCCGGGGCCATCGGATCGATTCCGGCGATGCCGGCCAGCCGCGATGGATTCGATCGAACCACCTCGGCGACGAACTCGTTCGGGATGCCGGCATCCAGCAATCGCGACGCAAATCCGTGGACCAGCGACGCCGCGACCGGCGCCGAGGCGCGTTCGTGGGCGGCGGCGGTCGACTCCAGCCGCCCCCCGCGGAGGGCCGTGGCGCGGCGCAACGCCTGGGCGGTGTCGCGTCCGAGCTGTTCGGGAGTATTGAAGACGCGGGTCGCGCAGTCGACGATCATGGCGATCCATCCTTCCGTGCCCGGCGGGGGCGCCGTCCTGGCGCGCGGGGGGCCATCAGAGTGTACCCGGCTCCGTCGGCCGGACCGCACGGTGAACGACGCATACGCCGAAGGTCAGCGGGGTGGCCGAGCACTGCTGAAACCCGTTCTTGGCCAAGAGGGCCGAGAACTCGGCGGGAGGCATGAACGTGCTGACCGATCGGGGCAGGTAGCGGTAGGCGCCGGAACGGTCCCGGGCGAGCAACGAGGCGGTCCACGGCATGATCCGCTTGGTGTAGAGGTCGCTTCCCCAGCGCACGATCGGATTGGCGGGGTCGGCGAACTCCAGGACGACCAGCCGGCCCCCTGGCCGCAGCACCCGGAAGAACTCGGCGATCGCCGTCGCCGGCTGCGCGACGTTGCGGATCCCGAAGGCGATGGTCAGCGCGTCGAACGACCGGTCGGCGAACGGAAGGGCCATGGCGTCGCCGTGCACGTAGGAGACGCGTACCGCGCGCCGGGCCGTCGCCCCCTTGTGCCGGGCAACGTCGAGCATCGCCTCGGTGAAGTCCAGGCCCACGACCTCCGCCGCGCCCGCGTCGGCGATGGCCTCCGCGAGATCTCCCGTTCCGCAGGCCACGTCGAGGACGCGACTGCGCCCGTCGATGCCTGCGGCCTCGACGGCGGCCCGGCGCCACCGCTGATCCTGGAAGAAGGAGTGGATGCGGTTGTTGAGGTCGTAGTGCCGGGCGATGGCCCCGAACATGGCCTGCACCTTGCGTGCCTTCTCCGCATCGGCATGCGGGTCCTGGCGGAGGGCATCGGGCGTCCAAATGGGGGCACCTTCGGGCATGGGAGACCGATGGTAGGCGGTTCTCGGAACGGATTGCGGCCGGCAAGTCGGCCATAACGGCCTGAAAGGTGTCCGAGAACGCCCGGATGCGCACGAGCTGTCGTGATCCCGCGGGTCGGCCCGATGCCAGTGGTGCCGCGCCGCCGAGTGCGGGCTCGAACGAAAGGCAACCCCATGAAGAACCTCCAGTCCGCCGTCGAACAGCTCTTCCACCTCCTGGTCTCCGGACGCCGTGAGCCGGCGCGCGCCTTCGTGGCTGATCTTGCCGCGCATGGCGTGCCCGCGGAGCGGATGGCGAACGACGTGTTCTGGCCCGTGCACGAGATGCTGGTGAAGCTCAACAAGCACGCCCAGATCTCGCGCCTCTCCTACAACTACGCGACGCGCATCCTGCGGCAACTGGCCGACGTTGGTGCCCGCGAGTACATGCGCGTGCCCGGTGGCGCCGGCAAGGTGCTCCTGCTGTGCGGCCCCACCGAGGGCGAGGAACTGGGCGCGCAACTGGCGGTGGACCTGCTGGAAGCCGCTGGGTTCGACGTGCTCTTCGGCGGCGCCGGCGTGGCCAATGACGAGGTGCTCGCGGAGCTCGGCGAGGTTCGTCCCACGGCCTTGGTGTTGTGGGCATCGGCGGCGTCCGATGCACCCGCCATCCGGGGCCTCATCGACACCATCCGCTCCATCGGCGGGCATCCCGACCTGCGGATCATCTGCGGCGGTGGCGTGTTCAACCGTGCCTCTGGCCTGGCGGAGGAGATCGGTGCGGACGCCTCGGCGACCACTCCCGCGGCCCTGGTGGCGACCCTGACCTCCCCGGAAGCCGCCTTCGTCGCGGGTACGGCGCCGGCGCGCGCCGTGGCGCCTGTCCGGTCCAGAAAGGTGGCGTGAGGCCCCGAATTCCTGCCGCGCGTGCGCCCGTCCCCGGAGGGGGCGGGACGCCCGCGGATCGCACCCGCCCGCCGGCCACGACGGACCGGCGGGCGGGTTGTTCTTGGCCAGAACGCAACCGGGTTGACCCGGCCCGGTACCATGTGGCGATGCTCTCGAAGGCCGAGGAAGATCGCCTGATCCGCCGCGCGCAGCGCGGCGACGGCGAGGCCGTCGAGGCGTTGATCCGAGCCCACCAGTCGGCGCTCTACGGGTACATCCTGCGGCTTTGCCACCGTCCGGAGGTGGCGGAGGACATTGCGCAAGAGGCGTTCGTGCGCGTGCTCCGGCACCTGGATCGGTTCGACCCGCGGTTCCGCTTCTCGACGTGGCTCTTCACGATTGCGCGGCGACTCTGGGTGAACCACTCGCAGAAGGCTTCCGCCACGGCCGACAGCGATGCGGCCGAGTCGTGGACGGCCGAGGAGCCGCGCCCCGAGGAACTGCTGGTGGCCGTGGAACGCAAGGCCCGCCTGCGCCGTGTGCTCGATGTGGCGGTGTCCTGCCTGAGCCCGATCCAGCAGGAGATCGTCACGCTGTTCCACCAGCACGCGTGGACGGTCGAGGCCCTCAGCAGCCACCTTTCGATCCCTGAGGGAACGATCAAGAGTCACTTGCACCGCGCGCGCAAGCAGATGCGCCAGGTGATCGCCGATGACGCCCAGCTTGCACGGGACGCCGAGGAGGCCCTTCGATGAGCGCTGCGGAACCCGGACCGGACATGACGGAGGCCGTGATGGCCCGCCTCGGCTACCGGGCCGCACCCGTCCGGCATTCGCGGCGTTCGCTGAGCCGCGCGCGTGCGGCGCTCCCGGGGGTCATGGTGCTCGCGTTGCTGGCGGCGGGCGCGTGGTGGCTGGGCGGCCGCGAAGGTGCGGAGCGAGCCGCTGCGGCGCCCGAGGTGGCGCGTGGCGCGGTGCTGCTCGGGGCGGATCGCCTGGATGCCGTCTGGCGTGGCTTGCCGCGCGTTCGTGCGGATGCGTCTGCGCCAACGGCGGTTCAGGTGGCGGAAGAGGGCGCTGCTCCTGCCGTGCCCGCGGGCGCTGCAGGCGGAACCGCTCCGGTTCGCCGTACCTACTGAGTGCACGGGATGCTGACCAAGGCGCTGCGGCTCATGCTCGTGGCGTCGGTGTTGGCGTGCTCCATGGCTGGTGGTGGCCGGGGCTCCGCGAGTGCGCTTCCTCCCGGCGACGAGGCGTTCGGGGCGTTCGGCATTCTTCCGCCGGACGTCGGTTTCGTGGTGCGGATGCGCGACGGGCGCGGCGTCCGCGAGGCTCATCCCGAGTTGGCGCGGCTGGAGTCGGCGCTCTCGGAGACGTTCGGCTCTCGCGTGCTGGCGACCAACTGGGACGCATTCGTGTCGGAGGCGGGCATGGACGGGCGTGCGCTGGCCGATCGCCTGTTGGGTTCCGACGTCATCTACGCGGAGCGTCCGGGCCCCGAAGGGGTGGAGTGGGTGCTGGCGCTTCGCGTGGACGAGGCCACTCGGTCATTGCTGGTCGAGCGACTTCGGCCCGCCGGTGCCTCGGGCGGGCGCGCGGCGTTCCCTTCGCACGGCGTGGTGGCCGCATGGAGGGAGCCGTACTTGATCGTCGGTCCGATCCAGCGGATGCGCCTGGCGGACGAGACCCTGGAGCGGTTCGACGCGAAGGATCGGCGCGGCACGTTGGCGGCCCAGCCCCACGCGGTGATCCCGGCGTCGGGCCCGGCGGCATTGGAGGTGGCGTGGGTCGGACGGCAGGCCGATGGGCCGCTTGGTGCCTGCCAAGTCACGTTTCGGCCGGGTGGAGTGTCGGTGTCCTTCCGACATCCGGGAGCGACGTGGCCGTGGCGTGCCTCGGCGGGCCCCGCGCCCGATCACGGTCTGCTCGAGGCGTTGGCGCAGGGGGCGATCGCCGCCGCGGTCGGGAACCGCTGGTGCGGCCCGTTGGATGCCACTTCACCGTGGGATGCCGTGCTCGGCGCCGGCGAGCTCGACGCGGCCATGCGCGGCAACCTTGGCGCGCGTTGGGCGGTTCGCATGCAGGCCGAGGCGCGTGCCGGCGAGCCCGTGGTGCCGGCGCCGGCGATCGCGCTCGAGGTCCGTGACCTGCCGCTGGCGGAGCGGCAGTGGTCCGCATGGGCGCAACGCGCGGCGCGCGCCTTGGCGGGGCGTGCGTCGATGCCTGTCCCGATGGTCGAGGAGGATCGTGCCGGCGGCGGGGCGCCGATCCGGGTGATCCCCCTGGAGGCGATCGCGGAGCGTGCGTTCAACGGTCACCCGTTCGCGCGGGGCGCGGCGCTTGCATGGGCGGGTGCATCGGCGCACGGTCGTCGGTGGATGGTGCTGGCGACGTCCGCCAATGCGTGCCGCGACCTTCGGCGCGCCCTCGAGGCACCGAAGGGATCGGCGGGTGCGGGTCCGGCCGCGGCCCACGAGGAAGGCGCATGCGACGGGCAGGCGCTGGCGGCGATGCTGGGAACGTGGGCTTCCCACGCCGGGTCGTTCGCTCCCGACGGCCCGGGCGAGTTCGCTGAGGGAGCCACGTTGGCGGCGCGCATCGCGGACGGCGTGCGTTCGATTCGCTGGCGTCTCCGGGCGCAATCACCCGGCACGTCGACGGGCCTCGAAGGGACCGTCGACGTCGAGCTCTTGCCGTGACGCCGTTCGATCGAGCATCGCTCGTGCTGGCCGCTCGCCGCCATCCGCTGGCGCACGCGGCGGCGGCGGGATTGGAACGTGCCGCCGTGCCCGAGGGTGCGTCGGTGGCCATCGCCGTGAGCGGGGGTGCGGACTCAATGGCGGCATTGGCGATCCTGGCCGGGCTCGCCGAGCGCGGGCGGGTGCGGGTGGCGGCCGTGCTTCACGTGGACCACGGGCTGCGCGACGATTCGGCGCTCGACGCGGACGTGGTCAAGCAGGTCGCGCGTGGGCTGGCCCTGTCCGATGATGCGCGGCGCCTGTCGCTTGCGCCCGGCGCGGGCACGCCGGCACGCGCCCGAGCGGCCCGTTACCAGGCATTGGCGGACATGGCCTCGGAGCACCGAGCGTCCACGGTGATCACCGCTCACCATGCGGACGACCAGCTGGAGACGGTGCTGCTGGCCCTGGTGCGCGGCACGGGTCTCGGTGGGCTCGGCGGCATGCCCGAGCGGCGGCCGATGGCGGCGGGCATCGACCTCGTGCGGCCGTTCCTGCGGGTTTCTCGCGCGGCGCTGCGGGACGCGGCCCGTGAACTGGGCGTGCCGTGGCGCGAGGATCCCGGCAACGAGCGGCGGGACGTCCCGCGCGGCCGCATCCGGCATTCGGTCGGCCCGCAACTCGAGGCGATCGCGCCCGGTGCCGCCGAGCGGGTGGCGCGCACCGCGGAACTCGCGCGGCTCGGGCAGCAGTTGCTCGACGCGCGCGTCGCGGCGCTGCTCGATGCCGACGGATCCTGCCCGCGCTCCGCGCTGCGCGGTCAGCCGGTGGCGCTGGCCGCGTCGATGGTGCATCGCTTGGTCGGCCGACGGCTCGATGATGCCGAGGTGTGGCGCGCCGCGACCGCCGTCATCGACGCGTCCACCGATCCCCGGCGGTTCATCCTCGACGACGGTTCGCAGCTCGTGCTCGACGCCCACTCGCTCCGCGTGGAACCACGTGGCGGCGGGGCGCCCGACGCTCACTCGCCGCTGGCGGCCGATGCCTCCGACGACGTGCGGCACCGATCGTAGTCGGTCCACGTCACGCAGGTGATCACGCCGTCCTCGACCTTGGCGATCGTCGGCGTGGTGATGATCCACCGTGCCTTGGAGGGAAACTCCAGCCGTTCGCAGCCGTCGCACGCCACGTCCTCGGCGACGAGCGCCGGGCCCGGCTCCTCGCCGGGGCCGTAGGGCACCTTCACGGCCACCACGCTGCCGTCCTGCGGACCGGCGAAGTAGGTGTCCATCACTTGGTGGCAGCGCCCGCACGAGGGTCGATAGAAGACCACCCACTTCGTCCCGGACAGCGTGGCCGGGGTCAGCATCGGCAGGTGGGCGGCGACGCCGGCCTGTGCGAAGGTCTTGCCGGTCCACGAGGCGGGGTCAAGCGACACCGATTCGACGCCACCGGACGAGAGCGTGACGTCGGTCCGTGGTTGCACGCCCATGCGGCCCGCGACGCCGAACGCGGCCGCGAGCACCGCGATCGAGCCAAGCAGCCTGAATGCGCTCAGCCGCGCGGGCGGCGTTGCGGCGGCCGGGCGGGAAAGCAGCCAGAGGCCGATGCCGCCGAACGACAGCCCCGCCAATGGTGCCAGCCAGATTCGGCCCGGGAGCGCGCGGTTGCCGGGAGCGCCGATGATCGCCGACAGCTCCGCCAGCGCGGCGAATGCGAACACGGCGCACGCGATCCAGGCCACGCGCCTCGCGTTGCGGGCGGAGAGAAGCGCGAGACCCGCACCGAGGATCTGGGCGGCCACCAAGAGCCGAACCATCCGGTCGTTCCCGATGCCGCTCTTGACGGCCAGGTTGGCGACCCAGTTCGGGAGGGCGTCGGCCCCCATCCGGTGCTCCACGAGCACGCAGGCCAACAGCGCAAGCGGCACGGCGACGCGGCAGAAGATCCCGATCATGGCGGTCATGGTCCTCGCGTTCGGGGCGGCGGGCAGCCGGTCAGCGGGCATCGATCGTGGCACGCACGGCGTCGGCGTCCGTGGAGTCGGTGCACACGCCCACCACCACGCCGTCCTGGACGGTCAGCAGCACCGGGGTGGCGAACACGTAGGTGATGCCTCCGGGGAAGACGGCGGATGTGCAGGCCGTGCACGGGTTCTCGAGGCGTTCGCCGGTGGCGTCCGGCACGGCGATGGCGAGCGTGGGTGCAGGGAGATCGGCGCCGAAGTACAGCATCAGCAGCTCATGGCAGTGGTCGCAGTCCTCGCGCATGAGCACCACGTGGTGGCGCCCGGCATTCAGGTTCACGGGCATCGGCCGCACCAGGAGCATGAGCTCATGCGAGTCGACGCGCGTTCCCTTCCACGCGGGGAACTCGGGCGCGTACCACGGTTGCGCGGCCGCCGGTCGGGCTGGCCATGGGCGCGGCCCGGTCGCGTCGGTCGCGTCGGTCACCTTGGGCGCATCGGGCGCGGACGGCACATCCCCCGCACCCGCCACGGTTTCCGGGTCCAGCGACACCGCCCCGCGCGCGGGCACCGCAAACGCCACCACCGCGCCAAAGATGAGGCTGACCGCCAGCAGCGACCCGAACCGGCGGGCCTGCTCGGTCACGGTGCCGCGCTGGGCGCCGAGGGGCATCACCACGAGCGCCACCAGCAGGGCGCCGTCGATGGCGAGCATCACGCTGGGCGATGGGCCGCTCGCACCGAAGCAGCCGCAACTGGCGGCTCCGGATGCAAGCAGCACGCCAAGGATGACGCAGAACAGGCCGAGCACCGCCACGCCGGCGGCGCGCGCGAACCGTGCGGGGCCGAACATCATGGCCAGCGCGATCGCCAGCTCCACCGCCACCATCGCCCGCATCGCCGGATCGAGGTACTGCTCGCGAGGGATGCCGAATCCACGCGTCAGGAGCAGGTCGGTGACGTCGGTCACGGGCTTGGGCAGGAGCTGCGGATTGCGCTCCCAGAGCTTCACCGCCGCCCCTGCGGCCAGCCACAGCGGCACCACGACCCGGTACAGGACCGGGGCGGCGGAGGCCAGGAGGCTGGATCGGGCGCCTGATGCGGGATCGGAGGCCGGTCGTGGGGAGGGGGTGTTCATCGGAGCGTCGGGAATCCTAGTGGCCGGGGGCGCGGCGGGCCCGAATCCGCATGACCTCCGGCGCCGAAATCGCGGGGTCATGGCACGACCTCGCGGCTCCTCTCCCGCGCCGCCCGCCGATCGTTGGGCCGTGCTTCCCGATCAGCTGGACGTGATCGGGTGGCGCGCCCGCGTTCGCGAAGCGCGGGATCGGGGCGGCCTCCCGCCGTCGGCCATGCTGGTGGAGTCGCGCGAGTGGTTGTCGCGCCGGCCGTACCACCGGCAGCGGATCGCGCTCATCATGCTCAACATGCGGGCCTTCGCGCAGGAATTGCGCGACCTCGGCGTGAGCGTCGACCACCGCGTGGTGGATGGCCCCATGGTCGACGCCTTCCGCGACGTCGCGGAGGTGCACGGTCCGCTCCGCGTCCTCGAACCGGCGGAGCGCGAGGTACGCGCCGAACTGCGCCCGCTGGTCGAGTCCGGAGCCCTCGAGGTGGTGCCCAACCCGCACTGGATGACCGACGCCGCGGACTTCGCCGCCGCACGCGGCACCGGCGGGTGGCGCATGGACACCTTCTATCGGGCGGTCCGCAAGCGCACCGGCATCCTGATGGAGCACGGCAAGCCGACCGGCGGCAAGCTGAGCTTCGACACCGAGAACAGGCAACGGTGGGACGGCATTCCGGCCGCGCCCGAGCCGCCGCGATTCCCGCGCACCGCGTTGCGGGAAGCGGTCAAGGCCGAGGTGGAGGCGCGATTCGGCCGTCATCCCGGCCGGCTCGATGTCGACGCGCTTCCCGCGACCCACGCAGACGCCGAGGCGCTGTGGTCGTGGGGACGATCCGAGTGCCTGCCGTGGTTCGGGCCGTTCGAGGACGCGATGAGCGAGCGCAGCCGGGGCGTGTTCCACACGCGGATCTCCCCGGTCCTCAATCTCGGACGGCTCGATCCGCGACGTCTGGTGGAGGACGCCCTCTCGAGCGGTGCGCCCCTTGCCAGCGTCGAGGGCTTCGTGCGGCAGGTCATCGGTTGGCGGGAGTTCGTCCGGCACGTGCACCTGGCGACGGACGGGTTCCGCGATTCCGAGGGCGACGCGGTCGACATCGCCGCATCACCCGGCGACGGAGGGTTCTTCCGCTGGGCCGGTCGGCCGTGGGCGCCCGCCGCCGCGCCGCCTGCCGGCATCGACGGCGGGGCGAGGCCGCAGGCGCTGCACTCCGGATCCACGCCGATCCCCCCGGCATACTGGGGAACGCCGAGCGGGTTGCGCTGCCTCGATCACGTGGTGCATGGCGTGTGGGAGGAGGGGTGGAGCCACCACATCACGCGGCTGATGGTGCTCGGCAACCTGGCGTCGCTGCTCGACGTGGACGCGCGCGAACTCACCGATTGGTTCTGGATCGCCTACATGGATGCCTGGGACTGGGTGGTCGAGCCGAACGTCCTCGGCATGGCGACCTTCGCCGCCGGGCCCGTGATGACGACCAAGCCGTACGTGGCCGGATCCGCGTACCTCGATCGGATGGGAGACCACTGCGGCGCATGCGCCTTCGTGCCCGGGCGCACGTGCCCGATCACCAGGATGTATTGGGCGTTCCTGGAGCGGCACGCGGGGGCGCTGGCCGGCAATCACCGGATGGCCACGGTGCTCGGCTCGTCGCGGCGTCGAGCGGCGGCCGAGCGGGCGAAGGACCGGGCCGTGTTCCTGCACGTGCGGGAGGTGCTGGTCCGCGGCGAGCGGCTGACCCCCGCAGGCGTGATCGCCGCCGAGGCCACCGCCGGCGAGACCTCGACCGGCGCCACCGAGTAGACCATCCCCATGACCACGTTCGTTCGATCGAGCCTGATGCCCGTGCCCGCCGATCAACTCGCGGAGTGGCACTTCCGCGCCGGGGCGATCGACCGGCTGCTGCCGCCTTGGGAGCGGGTGGAGGTGCTGGAGCGCCCCGGTGCGATGGCGGACGGCGCCGTCGCGCGCTTCCGGGTCAAGAAGTTCGGGACGTGGGTCGAGTGGGTGGCGCGCCACCATGACGTGCAGCCCGGGCGATCCTTCTGCGATACCCAGGTGAGCGGCCCGTTCGCGTCATGGGACCATCGGCACTCGTTCCTGCCCAAGGACGAGCACTCGAGCATGCTCGAGGATCGGGTGGAGTATCGGCTCCCCGGAGGGATGATCGGCTCCGCCGTGGCGGGCGGCATGGTGGCGGCGGACCTCGAGCGCATGTTCCGGTGGCGCCACGCCCGGACGCGCCACGACCTGTCGCACCACGGAGCCTTCCCCGATGAGCACCTGCACGTGGCGGTGAGCGGGACGTCCGGCCTGGTCGGGTCGGCGCTTGTCCCGTTCCTCACCACCGGCGGGCACGACGTGCGCCGGATCGTCCGTGGCCAGCCCGATCGGGCCCGAGGCGACGTGGGTTGGGATGCGCGTGGCGGCACGTTCGATGCCGCGGCGCTGGACGGACTGGACGCGGTGGTTCACCTCGCCGGCGCCGGGATCGCCGACGCCCGCTGGACCGCGGAGCGCAAGCGCGAGATCGTCGACAGCCGCGTCGGGCCGACGCATGCGCTCGCCCGCACGCTGGCGGGATTGGCTCGGCGGCCGCGCGTGCTGGTGTGCGCCAGCGCCGTCGGCTTCTACGGCAACCGGCCGCCGGAACAATGGATGGACGAGGGATCGGCGCGCGGCGACGGGTTCCTTCCCGAGACGTGCGAGGCGTGGGAGCGAGCGGCGGATCCGGCGCGGGAGGCCGGGATCCGCGTGGTGCACCTTCGAATCGGGGTCGTGGTGAGCGCGCGGGGCGGGGCGCTCGCCAAGCTGCTGCCGCCGTTCCGGATGGGGTTGGGCGGTTCGGTCGGTGACGGTCGCCAAGGCATGCCGTGGATCGACCTCGATGACCTGCTCGGCGTGATCCGGTGGTCGATGTCGGCGGATGTCCACGGGGCCGTGAACGCCGTGGCGCCCGGGTGCGTGGACAACCGTGCGTTCGGCCGCACGCTCGGCGGAGTGCTGGGGCGGCCGTCGGTGGCACCCCTGCCGGCCGCCGCGGTGCGCGCCATGTTCGGCGAGATGGGTGAGCGGCTGCTCCTGGAGGGCGCGATGGTCCGGCCGTCGGTGTTGCAGGGTGCGGGGTTCCGCTTCGCGCTGCCCGGTCTCGAGGAGGCGCTGAGGTTCGAGCTCGGGAGGTTCGCGTGACCGTCTCGATCCTCTGGTACCGGCAGGACCTGCGCACCTCCGACCATGCCGCGCTTGCCGCGGCCTGCGCCCGCGGGTCGGTGGTTCCCGTGTTCACGTGGCATCCGGCCGGCGAGGGTCGTTGGCCGTTGGGCGGCGCGCAGCGGTGGTGGCTCGACGGGTCATTGCGTGCGCTGGATGCCGACCTGCGGTCGCGTGGATCGAGGCTCGTGGTCCGCACCGGTGATCCGGCGACGGTGCTGGCGGAGATCGCGCGCGAGGTCGGCGCGGACCGCGTCTTCGCGTCGCATCGCTACGAGCCGGCGGCCACGGCCGACGAGGAGCGGGTGGCCGATGCGCTGGCTGCGCACGGGATCGGACTGGACCGTGCCGGATCGAACCTGCTGTTCGATCCGTTCGAGGTCCGCTCGCAGGTCGGTACCGCGTACAAGGTGTTCACTCCCTTCTGGCGTGCGTGCATGGCGCGACCGGCGCCCGAGCCGCCGGTGGCGGCGCCCGTGCGGATCCCGGCGCCGGGGGCGTGGCCGCGTTCGGAGTCGATCGAGGCCCTCGGCTTGCTGCCGCGGATCGCGTGGGACGGCGGCCTGCGCGAGGAATGGACGCCCGGCGAGGCGGGAGCGCGGCTCAGGCTGCGCCGGTTCGTCGACGGTCCGGTGCGCGACTACGCCGATCGCCGTGATCGCCCGGACCTTCCGGGCACGTCGATGCTGTCGCCGCACCTGCACTTCGGCGAGCTCGGACCCCGCGAGGCCTGGCACGCGATCGGGGGAGCCGCCGGAATCGGCGGCGACAAGTTCCGCGCCGAGCTCGGCTGGCGCGAGTTCGCGCAGCACGTCCTCGCCAATTTCCCGCGCACCGCCGAGGATCCGCTGCGCACCGAGTTTCGCCGATTCCCGTGGCGCGATGACCCGGTGGCGCTGGAGGCGTGGCAGCGGGGCCGGACTGGCTATCCGATCGTCGACGCGGGCATGCGCCAGCTCTGGCACACGGGATCGATGCACAACCGCGTCCGCATGATCGTGGCCAGCTTCCTGGTGAAGCACCTCCTGATCGACTGGAGGCACGGTGCCGAGTGGTTCTGGGACACCTTGGTCGACGCCGACCTCGGATCGAACACGCTCGGCTGGCAGTGGGCGGGCGGATGCGGTGCGGACGCCGCCCCGTACTTCCGCATCTTCAACCCGATCACCCAGGGCGAGAAGTTCGATCCCGACGGCGCGTACGTCCGGCGCTGGGTACCGGAACTCGCGTCGGTCGCCGCCGCCCACATCCACTCCCCGTGGACGGCGCCGCCGCTCGCGCTCTCGATGTCCGGGGTCACGCTGGGCGAGGACTATCCCCGGCCGATCGTCGATCACGCCGCGGCGCGCAAGCGCGCGTTGGAGGCGCTGACGGCGGTCAGCGGGAAGCCTGGTCCGGCGTCGGGACCGGACTGACCAGCAGCTTGTCGATTCGGCGGCCGTCGAGGTCCATGACCTCGAAGGTCCATCGGTTCCAGGCAACGGTGTCGCCCGTGGCCGGGAGATCGCCGAACAGCGCCGTCACCAGGCCCGCGGCGGTGGCGACCTCGGGCAACTCATCGGCCGCGGACGGGGGCAGCCCGAGCGTGGCCAGCACGTCGGGAAGCGGCAGCCGGCCGTCGATCAGCCATGACCCGTCCTCGCGCCGGATGGCGCGCGGCTTCTCGTCCTCGGCTCCGCGCCCGAGGTCGCCCAGCAGCGCCTGCACCACGTCGTTGGCGGTCACCAATCCCTCGAGCCCGCCGTGCTCGTCGACGACGAAGGCGATCCGCGACCGATTGGTCTGGAACAGCTCGAGGAGCTTGAGCGCAGGCATCGTCTCCGGGACGAAGACCGGGGCCTGCATCACGGTGGACACCCGGAAGTCGGTGCCCGCAAGCAGGCCGTAGGAGATCAGGTCCTTGATGTGGACGACCCCTTGCAACCGATCGATGGAACCCTCGCACACGGGGAAGTGGCTGAAGGGTGCCGTGCCGATCAGCACGCGGACGTCCTCGGCGGGCATCGCCGGATCGATCCAGGTGATGTCCGCGCGCGGCACCATGAGGCTCTTGGCGGTCATGTCGCCCACGCGCAGCGCCCGTTCGAAGATCCGGTGCTCCATCGGGTCGAAGACCCCGGTGCTGGCCGCCCGCGCGACGATCGCCTTCACGTCCTCCTCGTTGACCTCGTCCGGCCGCTGGCGGATGCGCATCAGCCGCAGCAGTCCGTCGGTGGACGCGCTCAGGACTCGGACCGGCCACGCGGCGATCGTGGACACCACCAGGAGCACCGGGCTGATCAGGGCCGCGGTTCCCTCGGGATAGGCGAGCGCGACGCGCTTGGGGATCAGCTCGCCGAACACGAGGCTGCAGTAGGTGAGGCCCGCCACCACCACCGCCAGCGAGAGTCCCTTCGACCATGGCTCGAGCGCGGGCACCCGGGCGATCCACTCCGCCAGCGGCCCCGCCAGCTCGCGCTCGCCGAAGGCGCCCTGGAAGACCGCCACCAAGGTGATGCCCACCTGCACCGTGGACAGGAAGCGCGTGGGCTCCTTGGCAAGGACCAGGGCCTGCCGGGCACCCATGTTGCCGCCGGCGGCCATCGATTGCAGCCTCGACGGCCGTGAGGTCATGACCGCCAGCTCGCTGGCCGCAAGGACCGCGTTGATGGCAAGCAGGATGCCAAGGATGACGAGCGTGAGGGTCATGAGGCGATCTTCACGCTACCACCATGCGCGCGCCGCCATGCCCGCCACGGCATCGCCGCCGGCACGAGGCCAAGGAGCGCCGCGGCTCCGACCACCACCACGAGCCCCGCGCCGCTGCCGGCGGCGGCCATCCCCGCGAGCGGGCCGACCACGTAACCGGCACCGATGAGCGCCTCGAAGCGACCGCCGGCATCCACCTCGGCCCCGCCGACCGCCATGGCGTAGTACAGGCCCGCGAAGTACAGCACACCGTGGCCCATCCCGAACGCCGCGAGCCCGGCGCACAGCCCGGCGGTGCCGTCGGACAGCACCGTCGCCGCGAACCCGCCGGCCAGGAGCGCCACGCCGACCGCGATCGTCCACCATCGGCCGTGCCAGAACGAGGCCACCGCGAGCAGCGCCACCGTGGCCATGCGCACGAACATCCAGAGCGATGCCACGGGCGTGCGCCACGCCTCGTCGATGCCGAGGTCGCGGGTCACGTACGGCAGGACCGGCCCGAGCACCGACACGAACACGTAGCTCGTGGGCAGGATGAAGCGCGTCGATCGCAGGAGGAACGGGTACGACGGCGCCACGTGCGGGTGAGCGTCCTCGTGCGCGTGCGGCGCGGGCCGCGCCGGGAAGGCGTTGAGCAGCAGCAGCGAGATCCCGGACGCCGGCACCAGCGCGAGCAGGCTGAGGTTCGGGTCGCCGCGGGACATCAGCGGCCCCATGCCCACCAAGGCGATCCCAGTGGCCGACATCCAGGTCACGTTGAACGTCCCGATCGCGCGGCGCATCCCGGCGCCGTGCCGTCCGCTCGACACGTAGCTCTCCATCACCGGCCACAGCGCGGCGCCCGCGGCGCTGATGATGCACCCCGCGGCCACCACGCCCGCCGCGCCCGCAAGCGCCAGCAGCGATGCGCCGGCCTGCACGACCATGATGCCGCCGATCCAGCCACGCGGGGTGAGGTCCCATCGTCGCTCCGCGGCCCGCAGCACCGGGCCCGCGCCCAAGGCAACGGCCACGTAGATGGCGCTCTCGGCGAGGGCAAGAAGCAGGTTCTGGCGCTCGGTGAACCCGTACTGGCGCTCCGTGACGAACGGCACGCCCGACCAGAGCACGCCGCTCCCGAGCGAGTTGAGCCACGTGACGCCCAGCAGCGCCCACGCGGGAACGGGGACATCTCGGGGGTGCGGGGTGGCGTCGGTCACGGGGCGGGGATGGTAGGATGGCGCAAGGAACATGCTGTGCGTTCCCGTCGGTCCTCGTAGCTCAATTGGATAGAGCGCCGCCCTCCGAAGGCGGAGGTTGTGGGTTCGACCCCCGCCGAGGACGTTTCCGAACACGCGCGCCCCCGATGCAGATCCACGAGTTCCAGCAGCTGATCCGGGACCGGTACTACGCGACGGACAGCGCTCGCGGGGCCGGCAAGACGTTCCTGTGGTTCTCCGAGGAAGTGGGCGAGCTCGCGCACGCCTTGGGCAAGTTGGAACGCGGCGAGCCCGACCACGCGAACCTGCGCGAGGAGTTCGCCGACGTGCTGGCGTGGCTGACCACCTTGGCCAACATCGCCGGGGTGGACCTGACCGAGGCGGTCCGCGAGAAGTACCTGTCGGACGGCGGCCCCAAGGGAACCAAGTGAGCCGGCCGGGATCCGCGCGATCCGAGTCGCCGCCGGGCGGTGCGCTTCCGTGCGGCGTGTGCGCCATCCATGCCGACGCGGTCCTGCGGAGCCGCCGGGAGTGCCACCGCGGCCCGCGGTGGATCGTCCGCCATCATCCCGACCCGTCGCCGATCGCCGGATGGGCATTCCTCTGCAGCCTGCGCCACGTGCAGGGACCGGTGGATTTCGATGACGGCGAGGCGGAGTCCTTCGGCATCGCGCTCCGTGCCGCGTCGCGGGCGGTGCAGTCGGCCACGGGATGCGACCGGGTCTACGCGATCGCCTTCGGGCAGGGCGCGCCCCACCTGCACGTCCACCTGGTGCCGCGATTCGACGCCGATCCGGAGACCGCCGCGTGGCGGGTGGCCGATTGGTATCGCGCGGTCGAACGGGGCGAGCGGCCGGCGGCTCCCGCCGACGACGTCGATCGGGTGGTCGAGCGCCTGCGGGCCCGGCTTCGCGAGCAGCCTCCGGAGTGATCCGCGCCTACGCTGCGACCACCGTGCGCCTCACCGAGCGAACCAAGCGCAGCATCCACATGAGGGCGGTGGCGTTCGTCGCGGAGCGTTATGGCCTGGAGCCCGGGGCGATGGTGGCCTTGGAGTGCGTCCCCATCCGCTGGCGCCGCGGCAGCGGCGCGAGTGCGTTCTACCCGCGGCCGGCGCACGGGTTCACCGGACCGCACATCCTGCTCCGCGTTCCCTCCGGGGACATCGCGCGTTGGCACACCTATCGACGGGCACGCGCGCGATTCTCCACGCCACCGGGCGGCATTCCGCTGGACGTCCGCATCCTTGCCTCGGCGGTGCTCGTGCATGAACTCACCCATGCGCTGCAGCACGGGATCTCCGGCGCGCCGCGGCGCCGCTACAGCGAGGTCGAGACCACGGGCAACGAGATCGAGTTCGTCCGCCGCGCGGCACCCGAGGCCTTCGCGCAGCTGGTGCCGGTGGTACGAGCGGCCCCTCGGGGCCGGGCGCGGGCGGTGATCGGGCACGCCGTCCCGCCGCGTGCACCGGTGCACGGGATCGTGGCGCTCCGGGCAGCCGTCATCCGGCTCGCCGGGCGGCTCGGTGCCGTCATCGCGCCGCCGCGCGTCCCGCGAGGTACCCGCTCGCCCACGCCCACTGGAAGTTGAAGCCGCCGATCCGGCCGTCCACGTCGAGCACCTCGCCGGCGAGGTGCAGGCCGGGCACGACGCGACTCTCCATGGTGTCGAGTCGAACCTCGGCGAGCGGGACGCCGCCGGCGGTCGCCTCCGCGAACGTGTAACCGCGGTCACCGGTGACGGGCAGCGGCGTCGCGGTCACCGTCTGCGCCAAGGCGCGGCGCCGTTCGCGGGGAAGCTGCTGCGCCGTGGCGGAGGGATCCACGCCGGCGGTATGGCAGACCGCCCGCACCAATCGCTCGGGGAGCCGCTGGCGGAGCGCGGCTCCCACCCCGCGGCCACGGTGCTCGAGAAGTTCACGGTCGAGCGCCTCCGCGTCGATGCCCGGCGCCCAGTTGAGTTCGAGCCGCACGTCCGGGTTCGCCAGGTGTGCCAACGTCCAGTGCCGGCTGACGTTGAGGACCGAGGGCCCGGACAGCCCGAAGTGCGTGCACAACGTGCTGTCGGCGAATGCCTCGATCCGTCGCCCGGAGGCCTCGCGAAGCACCAGTTCGGCGTGCACCGTCAGGCCGCTGAGCTCGGTGATCCAGTGCCCCTCGGGAAGCCGCAGCGGGACCAGGGCAGGGACCACGTGGTCGGTCACGGAGTGCCCGAGCGCTCGCGCCATGGCAAGGCCGGCGCCGTCGGAGCCGGACTTGGGCAGTGCCATTCCGCCCGTGCACAGGATCACCCGTCGGGCCAGCGTCACGCCGGTCGACGCATGCACGGCGAAGCCGCCGTCGGGCCGCGGCTCGATCGCCGTGACGCGGTCGGGGTGTCGCAGCCGTGCGCCGGCGTCACGCACCGCCGACAGCAGCGCGTCGAGCACGGTGTGCGCGTCGTCGGTCACGGGGAAGAGCTTGCCGGTCTCCTCGCGCTTCAGTTCGACGCCGAGCTCGCGGAAGAACTCCTGCGTGCGCTCGACGCCGAAGGCGCGCAGCACGTTGCGGACGGCGGGGCGGGTGCTGCCGGCGTAGTCGGCGTCGGTGACGCGCCAGTGCGTCACGTTGCAGCGGCCGCCGCCGGCCACCAGGATCTTGGCACCCAGCCGCCGCGCCCCGTCGAGCGCCACGACGTCCGGCTCGCGCCCCAGCGCCCGCGCCTCGCGACCGGCCCACGTGGCCGCGAACAGCCCGGCCGCACCGGCGCCCACCACGGCCACCGCGCAGCGGCCCGGATCGCCGCCGGTCACGGCGCCTGGCCCGCGCCACCAGTCGGCGTGGGCGACGAAAGGGTCGTTTCTCCGAGGCGCACGGTGGTCTCGATGTCCGCGGCCTTCTCCGACGTCCAGCGCAACGTGACCGGAGCGCCGCGCTCTCCGGTCACCAGGAATCGGGCGGCCGAGGAACCGTGCCCGGGCACCCCCTGCGGGAAGCGCAGCGCGTGAGGCCGGAACGGCTGCGGATCGAAGGCCCGGTCGGTCCGGCGGGCCAATCGTCCCGCGGTCGCCACCGGCGCACCCGACAGCTCGAGCACGTCGTCGAGGCCAATCGCCTTGTCCGCTGCACGAGCCGTTCGGGTGGGGATCAGCCGATCGTTGGCGACCGTGACGGTCACCTCCCAGAGCCCGGGCGCGGCCTCGGCGGTGTCCACGCTCTCGAAGCGCAGCAGGGGCATCTGCTCGGCGTGATACATCGTGAACGCGAAGTTTCGATGGAGTTCCTCCTCCATCATGAAGGGCGGAGGAATGCGCGAGGAGAACTTGGTGCCACCTCCCACCAACACCGGACCCAGGTCCGGGTGCTGGACCTCGCGCAGCGGCACGCGTGTCTGGCCGAAGAGCATCCGTTGCTCCCAGAGGCGGCGGTCGTCCTCGCTTGGGTCCTGGCCGTCCTGCCGGATCCGCTTGTCGGTCCACAGTTCGTTGGTGAGGGAGATCACCCCCAGGCCCTCCGCGAACCAGTTCACGACGCCGCCGTGCACCGTGTAGAGGTCCTTGTGGATCACCATCGGGCGGTAGAACGGCAGCATCCGCGCGCCGGTCTCCTGGATCCGGCGGTACACCGCGACGTCCTCGCCGGGGTAATCGCCCTCGCGCGACGCCGCGCCCGGCCCGCGCAGGATCATCCCGCCGGTGTTGTGGTAGGCCTGCGAGGCCGCGATGTTGGGCTTGGCGACCACCCAATCGGCGAGCGACCGCGTCTCCGCCCAGCACAGCGGGTACGGGCCGGCGCCGCCCTGCACGTTCTCCGGCTCCCAGCCGCTGGGAAAGTTCCGGTTCATGTCGTAGCCGCCGGGGCCGTCCTCGTTCACCTGGCCGTCGCCGTCGTTGTCGAAGCCTTCCTGGCCGGCCATCGACCAGTCGCCGTACTCGCGCGTGCCGTCGGCACGGGGCTCCGCGGGCACGCGGATCATGCGGTCGGGGTCGCGCGGATCCCGCCGATGCGTGCCGAACGGGTCGGGGCGCCACATCATGGTGATGTGTCCGTCCCCGTCGAGGTCGTCCGGACCGTCCTCGTCGAGCAGTCCGTCGCCGTCGTTGTCGAAGGGATGCTGGCCGGTGCGCGCCGAGTGCGGCGTATGGGCGTCGGCGAACCAGGTGTCGCGTCCGTCCGGGTTGACCAGCGGCACGAGGTGGAAGGCGCACCGGTCGACCAGCGCGGTCAGCGACGGCACGTTGCCGTACGCACCCAGCAGGTACCACGCGGTGTACGTCACCGTCTCCGCGGCCTGGATCTCGTTGGCGTGGATGGCGCCGTCGATGTACATCGCGGGCTTGTCGCGCTCGTCGCCGGTGGCCGCGTTGTTGATGACGAGGGCCAGCATCGGCCTCCCCTTGGTGGACGTGCCGAAGCGCTCCACGCGGCAGAGGGCGGGGTACGCCTCGGCGAGCCGGAACATCTGGTCATGGATGCCATCGACGTCGGAGAACCGATTGAACGCGATGTCCACCTTGTTCGGCACTTGCTGCTGCGCGACCGCGTCGGGCCCGAGGGCGCATGCCAAGAGCGTCGCGGCGATGAGGCCGGGCCGCTTCACGGCGTGGCCTCCGTGGCCGCCGGGACGGGCGTGCCGTCACGGAACGAGAATCGCTGCTCCGGCTGCCCGGCGAACAGCAGCTCGACGGTCACTTCCTCGCCCGGCTCGGCCTGGACGACCCACGACACCGGCCGGAGCGTGCCCGGGTCGATTCCGCGAACGACGTCCATGCGTCGACCGGCCTTGATGCGCGTCACCGGCACCGAGACGCGCACCACGTGCGCCGGCACCACGCCCGCCGCGCGTCCGCCCTGCATCACCGTCGGCAGCCGGCCGGAGTTGGCGATGGCCGTGTCGATCCTCCAGAGCCCGGGGCCGACCGCCGTGACGGTCGGCATGCGCAGCGAGACGCGTGCGCGTCGCGCGGCCAGCTCCGGCAGGAACCCCGCGCACTTGTCGGCGAGCGCCATCACCTCCTCGACGGGCGGATTCTCGCGGAACCCCGGCACCCAGCCGCCCACTTCAACTTCGAAAAGTTGGGGATGCGGATGCCGGGTCCACGGCACGAAGCCACGTCCGCCCCGGACCCGGTCGCTGTAGTCGAGCCACGCGGCCTCCTCGGCGCTCGCCGGGGTGGCGGTGCGCGCCGGGGCGCCGTCCGCCGGTGCCGGCACGTCGGGCCGGCCCCACAGCGTGGTCGCGAAGGCCGGCATGCCGCGCTGCGCGTTGAGCCACGCCACCAGGCTGCCCGAGGTATCCGCGCCTTCGGCCCGGGACAGCCCCAGCCGTTCCCGCAGGTCCTTCGCCAACGCGTGGTAGGCGCCCGCATCCTGCTCCGCGATCATCACCGGCATCCCGTGCGTGGTCTTGGCCTTGGCGTCCGGCAGTGACACCACCGTGTCGTGCCGACCGATGATGACCGCCGCGAAGATTCCCGGGTTGGCGATCACGAAGTCCGCGATCGCCTTGCTCTCGGGCGCGAGCAGCGGATACACGCCCGCCTCGTCCTCGAACTCCGGCCACCGGTGCGGGAAGTTGCGCTCGGGGTCGATGCCGCCGGCCCAGTCCTCCGCCATGCGGCCGTCGCCGTCGGCGTCGATGCCTTCCGTCCACACCGTCCACTCCGGCAGCTGCCCGGCGGCCGCGTCGGGGGCGCGCATGAGCCGCGGCTCCGCGGGATCGGTCGCCATGGACGGTGCGCTCCAGGGCGGGAAGTCGCCGGCCTTGCGCATCTGCGTGATGACGCCGTTGCCGTCGAGGTCGCGCGGGGGATCCTCCTCGCCCGCGCCGTCCTTGTCGTTGTCGTGCGGCACGGCGTTGCCCGAATAGGCGCGGCGGACCGTGCGCGCGAACGCCTCCGCCGGATCGGGGTTGGCGCGGGGCAGCACGTGCACCAGCACGCCGTTCAGCGCCTCGGGGCGATCGCGCAGCAGCGCCTCCGCGATCCCGAGGGCCGCCTCGGTGCTCGACCAGCGATGCCCATCCATGCCCGCCACCACGAGGATCGCCGGGCGGCGCGCCGCATTGGCGGGATCATCGCCGACGGTGAGCAGCGGGATCGGCCGGTCACCCGCGCTCCGCGCGAGCGTGCGCGCCGCGATTCGGTCCGGGTGCGCCCGCACGAGCGCGGCGATGGCCGCGTCCAGTTCGGCGCCGTCGCGCGCCTCGCGTGCCTCGACGATCCGCGGCGCGGGAGCCGGGGCCGGGGCCTCGGAAGGCTCCTGGCCGGCGGTTGCGGCGGAGCAGAACAGGGTGGCGATGCTGAGGGCGGTCGGCAGGTGCATTCGTCGTCCTTGGGTCGTCGCGCGACCGTTCACAGTTCGGGGCGGGCGCCCTCGATCATGCTCGCGTCCTCGAGCACGTACAGGCCCACCAGCCAGTTCTCCACCAGGTACGGGTCCACGCGGAGCCGGCCGCGCACGCCGCCGAAGCTGAACGTGGCGTGGCCGCTCGATCGGCGCGCGGGCTCCAGGAGCTTGACCTCGATCGCGTCGTAGGGGGTCGGCGGCACGCCGATGCAGCAGCCGTCCCATTGGTTGAGCATGACGAGGAGTTCCTTGGTCTCGCTCACCATGAGCGGGAACGCCAGGTAACCCTCGATCTGCAGCCACGCACCGTCCAGGAGCGCGACCCGCTGCGGCAGCTCGTTCTCGTTGAGGCGCGGCACGTACGTCTCCGACGCGCTGGCCAGGCATTCCCAGCTGACGCGGTACGGATCCGCCTCGGTGCCCGAGCCGCGGATCTCGAAGCGGTCATCGGCGTAGAGCAACTTCTCGCCGGTCCGCTCGTCGGTGCGCGGGACGACGTTTCCGGGGATCACCTTCGCGGCGGCGATCTCTGCGGCGAGCCCCAGGTCCACGGCGTCGGCGGCCCGCACGACGGGCGCGCGCGGCGATCGCGGCGGCTCGGCGGGCGCCACGCCGGGGCCGCCCGGGCCGGCGGAGCTCGCGTCGACCGGTGCTGCCGGGGTTGGCGCCGGGGTGGACGTCGGTGCCGGCGGCACCGGACGCGGCGCATCCGAGAGGGCCGGAGGGGAGCCCGCGGCGGGGCGACGCGAGTCGTCCACGACCAGCAACGCCGCGGAAGCGCCCACCAAGAGTCCGCCGGCGATCCATGCGATCCGGAGTCCGTTCATCGCATCCTCACGCGGTGGGCCGCAGGCTCTCGGCGACGGGGACGTGGTAGGCGCGCCATGCGGGCAGCACGCCGGCCAACGCGCTCAGCGCGACGGTTCCGCCGAGGACGATGATGGTCTCGCGCACGTCGAGCCCGGGGTCGATCACGAGCCCCAGCGAGGAGCGCAGCCACGCCGCGGCCGCGATGCCGCCGACCATGGCCACGACGATCCCCGCGGCGGCGCCCAGGAAGCCGATCATGAGGCTCTCGGTGACCACCATGCCGAAGATGCGGCCCTGGCTCGCGCCCAGGACGCGCAGCACCGCCACCTGTCGCGTGCGCGCGGCCATCGAGTTGTAGAGCGCCAGCATCACGCCCACGGCGCTCGAGACAAGCACGACCGCGGCCATCGCGATGAACAGGCCGTCCACGTTGGAGACGATCGCGAAGAGCCGGCGGATCTGGTCGGCAGGCTGCGCCACCACGATCGAGGTGTCGCGGCGGAGGGTGTCGAACTGCTGCTGCATCGCGGCGCTGGCGTCGCTGCCCGGTCGCGTCGGGAGCCGCAGGAGGATGCCGGTGATCAGTCGGTCCGCATCGGTCAGGTCCGCGGGGCCGATGGCGCCGTGCAGCCCCTCGCGCTCGCGGCGATCGAAGGCGTGGAGGATCCAGCTCGACTCCAGGTCGATGAACAGCGCCCGGTCGTGCGCGCTGCCCGTGGGCTCGAGGATTCCCACGACCGTGAAGGGAAACTCAAGGTGCACGTGTCCGGCATGATCGTCGCCGCCCTCGCGGCTCGCGCCCGACCCGTGCGTCAGGAAGATCTCCTGCCCGAGCCGGAGCCCCGAGCCCTTGGCCGCCGCCGCGCCGAGCACGATCTCGAACGGCCGCTCGAACAGCTGGCCCTCGGCCAACTGCCACGGCTCGCCGGCGATGGGCTCGAACTTCGTCAGGAACTCCGCGCTCGTGGCCATGGTGGGGTAGCCGCGGTAGCTGTCGCCCTGCTGGGTCGGGATCGCCCACAGCCACGGGAACGATCCCCGGATCTGCTGGTACTTCGCCCAACTGATGGGGTTGGCCGGCGCGTTGGCGTAGAAGATGCCGTTCAGCACGGCCACCAGCGGACTCGGATCGGCGCTCACCAGCAGGTGGGTGTTGCCCGAGCCGCGCTCGAACGCATCCCGCGCGGCCGAGCGCATCCCCAGGAGGACAAGCAACAACCCGACGCCGGTGGCGACCATGGCCACGGTGACCCACGTCGAGAGGGGCCGGGCCTGGAGGCTGCGGATGACGATCTGCGTGTCGGTGAGGGCCTTCGCGTTCATCGCTCGTCCTGACGTGCGAATGCGCCGACGTCGTCGACGCGCGCGAAGCGCGAGCGCATCGACGGATCGTGGCTGGTGCAGAGGAGGGCGGCGCCGGCCTCGCGGCACGCCCGCTGGATGAGATCCATCGCGGACGCGGCGTTGTCCGGGTCAAGGCTTGCGGTGGGTTCATCGGCGAGCACGAGGGCCGGACGGGCGGCGAGCGCCCGTGCGACGGCGACGCGCTGCTGCTGGCCCACCGAGAGGCGATCGACCGGGGCGTCGATCTCGGCGATCCCGACCGATGCCAGGAGCGCGGCGGCGCGGGCAGGGTGCTCGGCCGCCGGCATCGACCCGAACATCAGTCCGGCCATGACGTTCTCCGCGGCGGTGAATCCGTGCAGCAGGTTGAAGGTCTGGAAGATCATGCCGACGGCGCGCCCCCGCGCACGGTCGCGCGCCGCGCCGGCCAGGGCCGTCATCCGCACTCCGGCGACGTCGATCGAGCCGGACTCCGGCTCGCGCAGCCCCGCGATCAGGGAGAGCAGCGTGCTCTTCCCGCGCCCCGATCCGCCCGCCAGGAGCGCCTGCTCGCCGGCCTCCAGCCGATACGCGGGAACCTCGAGTCGGAAGCGGCCGCCCGGGTGGGCGAAGCGCAGGTCGCGGATGTCGAGGGCGGGCTCTGCCATGGGCCCCGCAGTGTAGGCGGGTTCAGGCGACGTCCCCGAGCCCGAGCGCCCCGCCGTACGTGCGCATCAGCTTGCGGCGGAGCGCCAGGTGCGCCGGATCCGCGAGCCCGGGGTCGCGCTCGATCCACGCCCGGGCGTCGCGCCGCGCGAGCCGCAGCAGTTCCTGGTCGCGGCCGAGGTCGGCCACGGCGAAGGGCGGCAGGCCGCTCTGGCGCGCGCCGAACAGTTCGCCGGGCCCGCGGATCGCCAGGTCAAGCTCGGCGATCTCGAATCCGTCGTCGGTGGAGGCAATCGCCTCGAGGCGGCGCCGCCCGTCGTCGGTCACCGGATCGCCGACGAACACGCACAGGCTGCGCCGCGTTCCCCGGCCCACCCGGCCGCGCAACTGGTGCAGCTGCGCCAGCCCGAATCGGTCGGCGTGCTCCACCACCATGAGCGAGGCGTTCGGGACATCGACCCCGACCTCGATCACCGTCGTCGCCACGAGCACGTCGAGCCGACCGGACCGGAAGGACTCCATCGCCTCCTCGCGACGGTCGCGCGGCATCTGCCCGTGCACCGTGCCGATGCGCAGCCCGGCGAACACCCCGGCCGCCAGCGCGCGTGCCGTTCCCTCGGCATCCTTCAGCCCCGAGGCGCTCTCCTCGACGGCCGGCACCACCACGAAGCACTGCTCGCCGGCGTCGATCCGGGTGCGCAGGTACGCGTACACCTCCGACTCGCGGTCCCGGCCGACGACGCGCGTGGCCACCGGTTGCCGGCCCGCGGGGCGCGAGCGGATCACCGAGACGTCGAGATCGCCGAACACCGTGAGCGAGAGGGTGCGCGGGATCGGCGTCGCGGTCATCACCAGGATGTGCGGCACCTCGCCGCCGCTGCCGGCCTTCGCGCGCATCGCGGCGCGCTGCTCGACGCCGAAGCGGTGCTGCTCGTCGATCACCGCCAGCCCCAGCCGGTGGAACACCGCGCCCTCCATCAGGAGCGCGTGCGTCCCCACCGCCACGTGGGTCTCGCCGGACGCAAGCCGGGCGAGTGCCTCGCGCCGCGCGCCCGACGTGAGGCTGCCCGTGATCAGCTCGGCGCGAACGTCGCTGCCGGCGAGGAACCGGGCGATCGACGCATGGTGCTGCTCGGCGAGGATCTCGGTCGGGGCCACCAGCGCCGCCTGCATCCCCGCGGCCACGGCCGCGAGCATGCCGTACAGGGCCACCGCCGTCTTGCCGCTCCCGACGTCGCCCTGCAGCAGCCGATTCATCGGCTGGGGTTGCGCGAGGTCGGCGGCGATCTCGGCGCACGCCCGGTCCTGGTCGCCGGTGAGCGGCCACGGGAAACGAGCGCGGATGCGGGCGTCCACGGCCTCGGTGACGGCGATGCGCGGCGCGCGCGACTCCGCCCGCATCTGCTCCTTCTTCATCATGACGCCGAGCTGCAGCAACAGCAGTTCCTCGAAGGCCAGCCGCCGGCGGGCCTCGGCCTGCTCGTCCAGGTCGGCAGGCGCGTGCATGCGGCGGTAGCACTCGCCGAGGGGCGGCAGCGCACGGGACGCCCGGAACTCCGCGGGCAGGGGATCCGCCACCTCGCGCACCAGCGGATCGAGCACCGACCGGACCGCGCGCTCGATGGTCGCGGACGACAGGTCCTCGGACGCCGGATAGATGGGCCTCAGGCGCTCGGTCCGTGCCGGTGCGGGGCCATCGGCGCCGGACGCCTCCCACTTCGGGTTGGCGAGCTCCAGGTAGCGGCCCCGCAGCTTGGCTTGGCCCTGAAGGATCCCGGGCATGCCCGGGTGGAGCTTGCCGCGCATCCACGGCGCGTTGAACCACACCGCACGGACCGTGCCGGTCCCGTCCTCGAACGTCGCCTCGGTCCGCGGCTTGGGCCGGGGGGTGTGTCGCACCGACGCCACCTCGACGCGGATGGCGGCCACCGGTGACTCGCCGCGCTCCGCCATCTCCAGGAGCTCCGCCACGGTGCGCTCGCCCCGGTCGAGTTCGTACCGGATCGGGAAGTGCCGAAGGAGGTCCGCCGCCGTCCGCAGGCCGAGGTGTCCCATGGCTTCGGCGGTGCGCGGGCCGATTCCCGGGAGGGCCGCCACCGGCGTGGAGGGTTGGAGCTCGACGGTCGACATGTGGCGCGTGACGCGCGGCGTATCGTAGGGGCGTGGCGCGGCGCCCCTTCGATCCTTCGCTTGCCCGAGGCGGGCTGTTCGGGCAGCCGCGCGGCGCATCGGTGCCGGACGGGGAGACGCGCGAGCCGGCGAGTGCGCCGGCGGCCGTCGCCGGCGACGGCCCCGACCCGATCACCGTCACCGAGGCCAGCGCGCTCATTCGACGCGCCGTCGAATCGACCGGCAGGCAGCGCATCGTGGGCGAGGTCTCCAACTTCTCGCCGCGGCAGCACTGGTACTTCACGCTGAAGGACCAGGACAGCCAGCTCGACTGCGTGATGTGGGCGAGCGCCACCGCGGGGGCCGCCTGCATGCCCGCCAACGGCATGGAGGTGGTGGTCGAGGGCGTGGCCACGCACTGGGGTCCGCGCGGACGCACCCAACTCGTGGTTCGTCGGATCTCGCGTCGCGGGGCGGGCTCGCTCCAGCAGCGCTTCGAGGAGCTGTGCCGCGTGCTGCGGGCCGAGGGGTACTTCGACGAGGCCCGAAAGCGGCCGCTGCCCCCCGTTCCGCGGGCCATCGGGGTGGTGACGAGCCTGCACGGCGCCGCGCTCCAGGACGTGCTGCGCACCGCGCGCATCCGCGCGCCCTTCGTGCGCCTCATGGTGGTCGACGTCCCGGTCCAGGGCGATGGCGCCGCGACGGCCGTGGCGCGCGCGGTCGCCGCGATCGATCGCCGGGCGGACGAACTCGGCATCGACGCCATCCTGGTGACGCGCGGCGGCGGCAGCGCCGAGGACCTGTGGGCCTTCAACGAGCGGCCCGTGGCCGACGCGATCTTCTCCTGCGGAACGCCGCTGGTGGCGGCGATCGGTCACGAGTCCGACACCACCGTCGCGGAACTCGTGGCCGACCGCCGCGCGTCCACGCCGACGGCCGCGGTGATGCTGCTGCTTCCGGACCGGGAGGCCATGCAGCAGCAGGTGGACCACCTGCACGATCGGCTGCAGTTCCTGGCCCGGCGCTCCGTGCTCGAGCGGCGCAAGGCGCTCGAGGCGATCGCGGCCCGGCCGGTGCTGCGTTCCGCGCGGGCCGCGCTCGACCTGCGCGCGGAGCGGTTGCGGCGGTCGGAGGCCGCGATGCGCCAGGCCAGCCGTTGGCGCGTCTCCGCCGCACGCCAGCGGCTCGCGGAGCTCTCCGGTCGCCTGCGGGCGCAGCGGCCGGCGGTCCGTCACCGCGCGGCGGGGCAGCACGTTCAGTCCTTGGCGGTGCGCCTTCGTGCCGCCGCGCGACGCGTGGTCCTGGACCTGCGTCGGCAGGTGGACGCGGCCGACCGGCAACTGCGCACGCTCGGCCCGCAGGAGACGCTCGCCCGCGGGTGGACGCTCACCTTCGGTTCCGATGGGCGGCTGCTGCGGCGGGCGGCCGATGCCCGACCGGGCGAGTCCATGGTGACGCGGCTGCCCGACGGCGAGGTGCGTTCCCGCGTCGAGGGCCAGTCCGGCGCCTCGCTCTTCGACGGAGCGTGAGCGCAGTAGGCTTCCCTGCATGAGCAAGCCTTCCTCGCGAAAGTCCGGCTCCGCCGCCCCCAGCGTCCCGGCGCCGGCCGTGGATCCCGACGTCGCCGCGATGGGGTACGAGGAAGCGGTCGAGGAACTCGAGGCGATCGTCGAGCGGATGGAGCGCGGCGACGGTGCGCTCGAGGACACGCTGCGCGAGTACGCGCGCGGCGATGCCTTGGTGCGCCGCTGCCGCCAGGTGCTGCAGCAGGCCGAGCAGCGCATCGAGGCGATCGGCGCCGTCGATCTCGATGCCGGCCAGGATCCGCAGCCCGTCGACCCTCCGTTCTGAATCCCTCACCCGCCTCGGAGCCGATACGGCGCGATGCACTGGGCCGACTTGGTCATCTCCTTGCCCGCCGCCATCATGGTGGCGTTCGTCTTCGCGCTTGGGGCGTGCGTCGGCAGCTTCGTCAACGTGGTGGCGTGGCGGATGCCGCAGGGGCTGAGCGTCGTCTCGCCGCCGTCGCGGTGCCCCACGTGCGGACTGCGCCTGTCGTGGCGGCACAACCTGCCGATCGTCGGCTACCTGTTCCTGCGCGGCCGGTGCGCCGCGTGCGGCGTGGGCATCCCGGCGCGGTACCTGCTCTCGGAGATCGCGGTCGGGCTGCTCTTCGCCGGTGCCTACGCGGTGCTGTACCTGCCGGTGCCCGGCGGCTACTGGCATTCCGTCGGCGACGGATGGTGGCGTGAGCACGGGGTGCGGTCGGTGCCGGGCCTCGTGGTGCTGTTCTGGGGGTTGGGCTCGTTGTCGGCGATGACGCTCAGCGACCTGCGCACGTGCCTGATCCCGGTGGCGATCCCGACGTGGATGAGCGCGGTGGCGTTCCTCGGGTGGCCGGTGGCGGCGCTCGTGGCCGGCGACGGTCACGCACCGTTTCCGCTTCCGACCCCGCCGTGGCCGGCGTGCATGGCGGCCGCGGGCGCGATGGGCGGGTTGTTCATCGGCAGGGTGCTGCTGTGGTCGGGCGTCCTTCCGCGTTCATTCGCGGACTACGAGCAGTACCTCGCCGCCCCCGACGACGTGTTCGCCGACTATCCGCACGCACGCCGCGAGATGATGAAGGAAGCCGCGTTCCTCGGGCCGGCCGTGCTCCTCGGCGGACTGGGCTGGCTGTGGTCGGGGCACCTCGCGCCGCCCGAGGCCATGCCGGGCTGGCTCGGCGCGCTGTTCGCGGTGGCCACCGGGTTCATCGTGGGCGGAGCCATCGTGTGGGTCCTGCGCCTGGTGGCGTCGCTGCTCCTGGACACCGAGGCCATGGGGATGGGCGACGTCCACCTCATGGCGGCGGGGGGGGCCACGTTCGGTTGGCCCGTGGCCGTGGCCGGCTTCCTGGTGGCGCCCTTCGTCGGGCTGGCCGCATGGATCGTCAACCTCGTCCGGGCGGCGCCCTGGCGGATCCCGTTCGGGCCTTCGCTGGCCGCAGGCGTGATCCTGGCGTTCTTCGGCCATCCGGTGCTGCGCACGGCCGTCGGCGGGGTCATGGCGGTGATGGGGGTGGCCGCGGACCGGGCCCGCCAATCGCCCGGGGGAGCGCTGGCCCTCGCCGCCGCCTTGGCGGTGATCGGCGCGGTCGCTGCCCGGCTCGGACGGAGCGGTGCGCCGATCGCCATCGCCGCGGCGGTGCTGCTTCCCGTGGCGGCCGTGGTGGCGTGGATCCTGGCCGGGCCGGCATCGCCTGCCGCCGGGCTGGCCGTCGCCGGCGTGTTGGTCTGCACCTGCGTGGCCGGGTCGGTGGCGGTGGGAGCCCGGCTGGAGGATGGGGCGGGGCCCCGCACCGCGGTGGCCCGGATCCTCCGGATGCTGGCCTTCGTGGTGGTGGTGGCGTCCGTGCTCCTCCTGGTGGCCCGTCCGGGCGCCGCGCCCCAGCCGTGAGCGCCCGCCCTTTACAGGGCCGGGAAATCCTGCTGCAATGGAGCGACCGCGCATGGATGCGCGGGCCCGGCTCGGGCCGGGCGACGGTGAAACCGAAAGGACTCGACACGATGGCATCCCTCCGCATCCTGTGCCTGCCCGCCCTTGCGCTCTCCGCCGCGCTGGTGGGTTGCAACGACAGCCAGAAGGCCGCGCAGGCCGACCTCCTCCAGCAGAACGAGGACCTGGCCAAGCAGCTCGAGGCGAAGAACGACAGCCTGAACTCGATGGGCGAGCAACTGAGCCGCCTCGAACAGACCAACGCCTCCCTCGAGGAGCAGCTCGCCGAGTGCACGCGCCGCGCCGCCGCCCCGGCGCCCGCGGCGGAACCGGCCGAGGTGGTGCAGGTGGCCGACGCGAACGACTTCCGCGGCATCGAGGGCGTGGAGGCCACCGTCAAGGGCGAGGACATCCACCTCACCATCTCGAACAGCCTGCTCTTCGACTCCGGCAAGGCCGGCCTCAAGGATGGGGCGCGGCGTTCGCTCGACCGCATCGCGTCGACCGTGAAGGAGAAGTACGGCACGCGCGAGGTGCTGGTGGTCGGCCACACCGACACCGACCCGATCCGTCGCACGGCGTTCACGTCGAACTACCACCTCGGCTTCGAGCGCGCCTACGCGGTGCACGCGTACCTCGGCCGCAAGGGCGTCCCCGCGTCGCACATGGGCCTGATGAGCTTCGGTCCGGATCGCCCGGAGGCCTCGAAGGACCGCAGCCGCCGCGTGGAGGTGATCGTGACCGGCCACGACGCGCCCGCGGTCTCGGACGCCGTCGTCAAGGCCGAGGCGCCGAAGAACGCACCGAAGGCCGCCGGCAAGTCTCCGGCGCGCGCCAAGAGCTCGAGTCGCTGAGCCCGGTACGCGCGGCGCCGTCCCCGGCGGGCGGCGCCGCGCGGCCCTCGCGGAAGGCCTTGGCCATGGCTGACCCGTACGTGGAATCACGGCAGACGCTGCTCGAGCGCGGGCGCGTGTTCGGCGTCGAGCGCGTGGTGTATCGCGATGCGTCGGGGCATCCGCACCATCGCGAGGTGGTGCGTCATCCCGGTGCGGTCACCGTGGTGCCGGTGCTCGACGATGGCCGCCTCGTGATGATCCGCAACTGGCGGGTGGCGGTGGGGCAGTGGCTCGACGAGTTCTGTGCGGGCAAGCTGGAGGCCGGCGAGGACCCTGCCGCGGCCGCGGCGCGAGAGCTCGAGGAGGAGACCGGCCACTCCGCCGGGGAGATCCGGGCGCTGGGCACCTTCTTCACGAGCCCGGGATTCGCCGACGAACGCATGCACGTCTTCGAGGCGCGCCATCTTCGCGCCGTGCCGCGCCGGCCGGAACACGGCGAGCAGATCGAGGTGGTCACGCGTTCGCCCGCGGATCTTGACGCGATGATCTCGCGCGGCGAGCTCGTGGACGGCAAGAGCCTCGGGGCGTTCCTGCTGTGGCGTTCGGCACGGGGGCAGGGATGAACATGAAGTGGGAGCGCGCCGACGGCGTGCCGACCAACCCGCTGGCGTGGTCGGTGCCGATCGGGACGCTCACGGGCGTTCCCCTGCGACTGCACTTCTCGTTCCTGGTGTACGCGGTGCTCGTTCTGCTGCGGGCGGCGGGGGGCACGGCGACCGGAGCCGCGCTCCACGGCGTGGGCACGGTGTCGATGGCGCTTGGGGCCCTGCTCGTGGTGGTCGGGCTGCGGGAGTGGGTGAGGGCGCTGGTGGTGCGCGCCTCGGGGGGCAGCGTCGACGAGGTGATGCTGTGGCCGCTCGGGTCGGTGCAGGGCATCGAGCCGGCGCCGGGGTGGTTGGCGGCGCTGGCGGCCGCGGCGGTCGGGCCGGCCGTGTCGCTGGTCCAGTTGGCGATCGGCGGGGTGGTGCTCGGGATCGCCACGGGCGACTGGTCGACGGCCGTTCCGGATCCCATGAGCGCCGAGTGGCTGGCCACGCCGCACCCATGGTGGATCGAGTCGCTCTGGCTCCTGCAGTGGACGGGCGTGCAGGTGCTCCTGCTGTCCCTGTTGCCCATGGTCCCCCTCGACGGCGGTCGCGCGGCGGAGGCGGTCATCATGCGGCGTCGAGGTGCGTTCGAGGCGCCCCGGGCGGCAACGGTGTTCTCCCTCGCGGCGGCGGCCGCCGTGGGCATGGTGGCGGTGGTGCGCGACCTTCCGGTGGTCCTCACGGTGGCGATCGCGTGCGCGGGCTACTCGGTGTTCCTGCTCTGGAGGATGCGGGCCGGCGATGCCGTTGCCCGGGCCGGTGCCGAGCCCGGCGGCGGTTGGATGGCCGCCGACGGGGGGTCCCCGCCCGAACCCGATCCGGAGCGGAAGGAACGTGAGGACGCCGTGCGGCGGCGCGAGGCACGGGCCGCCGAGGATCGCGAACTCGACCGGATCCTCGCACGCATCGCGGCGGAGGGCGCGGACGCGCTCACCGCGGCGGAGCGGGCGTTCCTCGCCCGCGTCTCCGAGCGCCGGCGTGGCGAGTCGGGCGGCCCGCGCAACCGATAGTCTCCGCGTTCCCCATGGGACTCCACGACCGCGCCTACGCCCGTTCCCGATCCGCCCCGGCCTCCGCGGGCCGCCCCGGCGCATGGTCGGTGACCACGTGGATCGCGGTGCTCTGCGCCGCGGTGTTCGTGATCGACGGGTTTCTTCCGCGGGCAATCGAGCCGGTGCGCAGCGAGCCCATGCGGGGCGTCGACCCGGCGGAGCTCGCGGACACCGATCCGCGTGAGTTTCGGGTCGTGCTCCCGACCGATGGCCGCATGGTGGCCGACGGCATCGCCGTCCTGGGCGACCGCCCGGTGGCGCGGGTGGAACTGCGCAGCATGCATCCCTTGATGATGCTCGGCTACTTCTCCACGGCGAAGGCGATCTACGCCTCGGACCCCGTGCTCGGCGTGAGCGGATTCCAGGTCTGGCGCTTCGTGACGTTCCAGTTCCTGCACGCCAACCTCAACCACATCCTGTTCAACATGATCACGCTGGTGATCTTCGGCGGGATGGTGGAGCGCTACCTCGGGGCCAAGCGATACCTGGCGTTCTACCTGCTGTGCGGCGTGGCCGGCGCCGTCATGTACCTGGCGCTCAATGGCCTGGCGCTGGCGGGCCAGTCGATGTTCGGGCCGGACTTCCGGGCGCCGGGCCTCCTGTTCAATGACCCGTCGACGCCGCTGGTCGGCGCATCCGCCGGCGTGTTCGGCGTGCTGATGGCGGCAGCGTTCCTGGCGCCCAACGCGCAGGTGCTCTTCTTCTTCGTGATCCCGATGCGGCTGCAGACCTTGGCGTACGGCCTGCTCGGCTTCGCGCTGCTGGCGGTGGTGTTCGGCTGGGTGAACGCCGGCGGCGAGGCCGCGCACATCGGCGGCGCGCTGGCGGGCTGGTACCTGATCCGCAATCCGGCGCACCTGCACGGGTTCTTCGACTTCATCGGCCAGTACGACCCGACCAGCCGCGTGGCGAGCGCCCGCAAGGCGGTGCGCCGCGGCACGGCGCGCGGCGTCGACGACGTCGAGGTGAACCGAATTCTGGACAAGATCTCGGCGCAGGGGCTGCATTCGCTGACCGAGGCGGAGAAGCGCGTCCTCCGCGAAGCGAGCCGCCGTTGAGCCGCGGGCCGCTCGCGTTCGAGATCCTGGCCCGGTCGTCGTCCAACCGGGCACGGCTTGGTCGGGTCACGGTGCCGCACGGATCGTTCGACACGCCGGCGTTCATGCCCGTGGCCACGGCTGCCGCGATGAAGGGATTGACCCCGGCCCAGGTGCGGGCAACCGGCAGCCAGATCATCCTGAACAACGCGTACCACCTGCTGCTGCGCCCGGGCGGCGACCTGCTGGAGCGGATGGGAGGCTCGCATCGGTTCATGCGCTGGGATGGCCCGATCCTCACCGACAGCGGCGGCTACCAGGCGTACAGCATGAGCGACACCGCGCGGCTCGACGAGGAGGGCGTGACGTTCCGCAGCTTCGTCGACGGTTCGCGCGTGCACCTCGGGCCCGAGTCGAGTATGCAGGTCCAGCACCGGATCGGGGCCGACATCATCATGGCCTTCGACGACTGCCCGCCGGCGGTGCAGGCCGGCCCCGCCGCCGATGAGCGCCGGGTGGCCCGGTCGCGACGGGTGGTGGATCACGCCGCACGCCTGCGTGAGTCCACGGAGCGGTCGCTCCGGTGGCTCGATCGCTGCGTCCGGTCCCAGGTCCGGCCCGACGAGCAGGCGCTCTTCGGCATCGTGCAGGGCGCGACGGACCTCGACCTGCGTCGGCGGTCGGTCGAGGGCACCTGCGCCTTCGACTTGCCGGGTTATGCGATCGGCGGGGTCGCGGTGGGGGAGGGGCCGGCCGCGATCCGCGAGGTGGTGGAGTTCACGGCGCCGCTGCTTCCCGAGGATCGCCCCCGGTACCTGATGGGGGTGGGGTACGAGCGCGACATCGTGATGGCGGTGGCCGCCGGGGTCGACATGTTCGACTGCGTGCTGCCCACCCGCAACGGTCGGAACGCCAATGCCTTCACCCGACAGGGGCCCATTCGCCTCCGGAACGCGGTCCATGCGGGCGACCCCGGGCCGATCGACCCGTCGTGCGATTGCGAAGCCTGCGCCGGGGGGTTCTCGCGGGCCTACATCCGGCACCTCTTCCAGGCGGAGGAGATGCTCGGGCCGACCCTCGTGAGTGTCCATAACATCCGCCACTTCCAGCGGCTTATGCTGGACATCCGCACGGCGATCCGTGAAGATGCGTGGTCCTCGCTGGCGGCCGCCTGGCCGTGCATCGGGGCATTGAGCGCCGAAGCCGACACCGATTCCCCATGATGAACACCCTGATTGCCGTGTCCACCCTGTTCGCCCAGGCCGCCGACGGTCCCGCTCGTCCGGGCGCTGCTCCCGCGGCCGTCCCGGCTGCCGCCGGGGCCGAGGGCGCCGCCGCGGCCCCCGCGGGCACGCCCGGCGGGAGCGGATTCATGATCATGATGATGGTGCTCCTCGGCGCCATGATCCTGTTCTCGGTGATGAGCGGTCGTCGCGAGAAGAAGAAGCGCGCCGACCTGCTCGGCTCCATCAAGAAGCACGACAAGGTGCTGACCATCGGCGGCGTGATGGGCACCGTGGTGGAGATGAAGGACGACGCCGTCGTCCTCAAGGTCGACGAGACGTCCAACACCCGAATCACCTTCAGCAAGTCCGCCATCTCCCAGGTGATCGCGCAGGATGCCGCGGCCTGACCGCCGCGAGCGTCCCCGTTCCCTCGACTCCGGCCCGACCGAGCACGCCACCCGATGCAACTCCTCTTCTACACGCTGATCCTGCCGCTCCTGCTCGCGCTGTATGCGCTGGCCTTCCGCGCCTCGCTTCCGGCGGCACGCCGCACCGCGGTGGACGTGGCGGTGATCCTGGCGACGTGCGCCGTGATGGCGTGGGCGATCGTGCCCCCGGCGCAGAAGGTCAAGCTCGGCCGTGACCTCCGCGGCGGCGTCAGCCTGGTGTACGCGGTCAACATGCCCGAGGGCGCCGACGGCGCGACCAAGGGCGAGATCCTCAAGCAGACGATCAAGACGCTGAAGAACCGCGTCAATCCCCAGGGCGTGCTCGACCTGACCATGACCCCGCAGGGCGAGGACCGGATCGAGGTGGTGATGCCGCTTCCGGGGAAGGAGGTCCGTGAGGCCGCCGACGCGTACCGGCGGTCCTTGGATGCGCTGCTCGCCAAGGCGCGGCTCACCCCCCGCGAGCTGGACGCCGCGCTGGCGGCCGGAACCGCGGCCGACCTCGCGCGCGGCGATGCCGCGCGCGCCGCGCGCCTGGCCGAGCTGCAGTCGGCGTGGGGGGCAGCGCGCGAGGCGCGCGGCAAGTTCGACGGCGCCCGCGCCATGAACCTCCAGGGCGAGGAACTCGATCGGCTGGCCGACGAGGCCGCCGCCGCCGAGGTCGCGTACGAGGCCGTGCGCGCCACCGTGCAGACCGGTGCGCTCACCGCCACGCGCTTCGCGCGCGTCATGGCGCTCTCCCCGGCGCCGCGCAAGGGCACCGACTCCGAGCGGGACGCCGGGCTCGCGGCGCTGCGCGCCGAGTTCCCCGCGGCGGTCGCCGAGATCGACGCGGCCGTCGCTGCCTTCGATTCGTACGCGGCCGTCCGCACGGTGCTCGACGACCCCGAGGACCTGAAGCGCCTCCTGAAGGGCGCGGGCGTCCTCGACTTCCGGATCGCCGTGACGCCGCAGAACTCCCTGGGCGTCAACATCGATGAGCTCCGTGCGCAGCTCGCCGAGGGCGGTGCGCTCGCGGCGGAGAGCCCCGTGGCGCGTTGGTTCCGGCTGGAGTCGCTCGGCGAGTGGTACTCGAGCCCGGCGGAACTCGCGGCGCTGACCGCGGACCCGGCCGCGTACTTCGCCACCATGCGCGGCCTGGTCGCGGGCACCGGGCCGGACAAGCAGATCCACCTCTTGCTCTGGACCACTCCCGACCGCAGCATGACGCACGAGCCCGGGCAGCCGGACTGGTCGATCAAGCAGGTGTTCCGCTCCAACGACGAGCTCGGCCGGCCCGCCGTCAGCTTCATGCTCGACGACCTCGGCGGCGCGGAGATGGGCCGCATGACCGGCGGCAACGTCGGTCAGCAGATGGCGATCGTCCTGGACAACCAGGTCTACTCGGCCGCGACGCTCAACAGCAAGATCAGCGGCAGCGGCCAGATCTCCGGGAACTTCGACGACAAGAAGCTCGACTACCTCGTCCGCGTGCTCGCCTCGGGCTCGCTCGGGGCCCGCCTGTCGCCGGAGCCCGTCTCGGTCAGCGTGCTCGGCCCGGCCATGGGCAAGGACAACCTCGAGCGCGGCCTGCAGAGCGTGCTGATCTCGGTGATCGTCACGTTCGGCGTGATGATCCTCTACTACTTCGTGCCCGGCATGATCGCCAACCTGTCGCTGGCGGCCAACGCGCTCGCGATCTTCTTCTGCATGGTGCTGGTGGACGCGAACTTCACGCTGCCGGGACTCGCGGGCATCGCGCTGACCATCGCCATCGCCGTGGACTCGAACGTGCTCATCTACGAGCGCCTGCGCGAGGAACTGGCGGACAAGGGCGAGCGGCTCAAGGACGCGATCGAGACGGCCATGGGCCGCGCCGCGAGCGCCATCATCGACGGCAACATCACCAACCTGATCGTGGTGGTGGTGCTGTACTGGTTCGCCGGAGCCGAGGTCAAGGGCTTCGCGCTGGTCATGGGCATCGGCGTGTTCACCACCCTGGCCGCCGGCCTGATCGTGACGCACGTGCTCCTGCGCGCCTACCAGCAGGGCACCGGCGCCGAGCGGCTCTCGATGCTGCCGATCGCGGTGCCGGCGATCTCGCGTGCCCTGCGGCCGTCGATCGACTGGATCCGCTACAAGCACGTCTTCTGGGCGATGGCGTTGGTGGCCGCGGGAGTCTGCGTCGCCGCCACCGTCTCGCGCGGCGAGGACATCTTCGAGACCGAGTTCCGGGGCGGCACGTCGATGACCATGTCGACGCGCGCCGCGCTGCCCGGAGAGCCCGAGCTGGGCGGCCGGCTGCTGATGTCGCGGCCGAAGGTCGAGGAGCGGCTGCGCGAGGTCGGTGCCGCGAATGCCGCGGACCCGGTGCTCGCGGAGCTCCGCGGCGCCACCGTGCTGACCGTCGGCGAATCGACCGCGACCAGCGAGTCCACCTCGTTCCAGATCAAGGTGCCGAACCCCGTGGCGATCGACGACGAGGCCCAGGTCGCCGAGAAGCTCGTGGCGGCCGTGGTGGAGGCCTTCGAGAAGGACATGGACATCCGCCGTCCGGTGGAGTTCGTCGGCGCCGGCGACCGTTCGTCCGTGGGCCGCGCCTTCCGCGTGGATCGCCCGAACCTCGGTGACGTGCTCTCGCGGGCGGGCCTCGACGTTCCCGTCGACGAGGCGATCGGCGGCGTGGCCGTCGTCGTCGAGGGGATCGATCCGCCGATCTCGGCGAGCGACGCCGAGGAGCGCATCCGGCGGCTCCGCAACCAGCCCGACTACGCGGACGTCGCCGGGCGCGCGGCGCTCGTCTCCGGGCTGTCGCCGGCGGGCGACGGCCTGTGGTCCTCGGTGGCGGTGGTCGTGTGGGATCCCGACCTGACGGGCCGCAAGATCGCCGACGCCGCATGGCAGAAGAACTACGCCGACCTGGAGTGGCGGCTCGTCTCGACCGCGCTCAGCCGGCCGGCGTCGCTCGAGCAGGTGTCGAGCATCTCGCCGTCCGTGGCGCGCGACCTGGCCTCGCAGGCGGTGCTCGCGGTGCTCCTGAGCTTCGTCGGGATGCTGGTGTACATCTGGATCCGGTTCGGCTCGCTGCTCTACTCGGTGGCCACGGTGATCGGCGTGTTCTTCAACGTGGCGCTTTGCCTCGGCCTCCTGGCGATGACGCCGTGGATCGCCGAGACGGGCCTCGGCCAGGCGCTGCGCATCCAGGACTTCCGCATCGACCTCAACGTGGTCGCGGCGCTGCTGATCGTGATCGGCTACTCGCTGAACGACACCATCGTGATCCTCGACCGCGTCCGCGAGAACCGGGGCAAGCTGCCCTTCGCGACGCGCGGGATCATCAATTCGTCGATCAACCAGACGTTCAGCCGCACGCTCCTCACGGGCGGCTGCACGGCGGTGACGCCGATCGTCCTCTTCTACCTGGGTGGCCCGAGCATCCAGCCGTTTGCGTACACGTTCTTCGTGGGGCTCATCGCGGGCACGTTCTCGTCGGTCGCGATCGCCGCCCCGCTCGTCCACGTCACCGGTGACGGCGCCCCGGAACGGACCGAGGGGTCCGTCGGCGGCCCGGTCACCCCCGCCGCGGCCTGACCCCCGCGCCGGCGCCGGCACGCACCGTGCGGGTCAGCCAAGGAAGGATTCCTGCCATGTCGAACGGAGCTCGTCTCGCTGCACTGGTGGTGGTGGTCTCGGTGGCCGCCATCGGACTGTATTTCGCGTTCATGACGCCCTCGGCGACGACCGACGGCTCCGGCTCGACCGTCGCTGCCGATGGGATGCTCGATGAGGGGGCGCTTGCGCCCGCGGCATCCACGCCCACCGATGCGGCTCCCGCCACCGGTCCGGCCGCGGTGGCCCCGGATGCGTTTGCCGGCCCATCTCGCCCGATCGGCGAGACGATCGCCCCGGCACCGGTGACGCCGTCGGCGGTCGGTTCGGCCGGCGGAGCCTCGACCCCGGCGCCCGCGGGCGCCACGACGACCGGTTCCGGCGGATCGGCGCCGATCACCGTCTCGGGGGCGCCGGCGCCGGGACAGTCCCGCCAGCCCCTTCCCGAGCCGCCCACCCTCGAGGTTCCCGCGTCCGGCAGCCAGCCCACCGCGCCGCGCGCGCCCGCGGGCGAGGTCCGGCGCGAGTACGTGATCAAGTCGGGCGACACGCTGGAGGGGATCGCCCGCACCCAGCTCGGCAACGGGTCGCGCTGGCGCGAGATCACCGCGATGAACCCGGGCCTCGAGCCCACCAACCTGAAGATCGGTGCGCGGATCGTGCTGCCGGACGGCACCGCCGCACCGAAGGCATCGGACGCCCCGGCAGCGGCCGGCGCGCCCGCGCCGGGTGCCGCCAACACCTACACCGTTCAGCGCGGCGACACCTTGGTGGCGCTGTCGCGCAAGTTCTACGGCAGCGATGCCGACTGGAAGCGGATCCTGGAGGCGAATGCCGGGCTGCTCAAGGGAGACCCGGCGGCGCTGAAGCCCGGGATGAAGCTCACGATCCCCGCCAAGCGATGAACTCCGGCGCGCACGCGGCCTAGGGTTGCCGCGTGCGCGCCTGCTTCCATCCCGCCTACGAGGTGCCGCTTCCGGCGGGACACGCGTTCCCGATGCGCAAGTTCGGGCTCCTGCGCGACCTCCTCGTGGCGGAGGGAACGCTCGACCCGCAGCGGATCCACGCTCCCCAGGAGGCGCCGTGGGAGCTGCTGGCGCTCGCGCACGACCGCGCGTACCTCGACGCGCTTCGCGACGGCACGCTTGACGCGGCCGCCGTCCGGCGGCTTGGACTGCCGTGGAGCCCGGCGCTCGTGCGCCGCAGCCGACTGGCCACCATGGGCACCGTGCAGGCCGCGCGGTTCGCGCTCGAGGACGGGATCGCGGCGAACCTCGCCGGCGGCACCCACCACGCCTGCCGCGGGCATGGCGAGGGGTACTGCGTCATCAACGACGTGGTGGTCGCGATCCGGGCGCTCCGGGCCGAAGGGAGCCTCGGGCGCGCGGCGGTGATCGACGTCGATGTCCACCACGGCAACGGCACGGCCGAGCTCCTGGCCGACGATCCCGACTCGTTCACCTTCTCGATCCATGGGGCGAACAACTTCCCGCTCCGCAAGCCGCCGTCCTCGCTCGACGTGCCGCTGCCGGACGGCACCGACGACGACGGCTATCTGGCGGCCCTGGCGGCGCACTTGCCCCAGGTGCTCGCGCGCGCCCGTCCGGAGCTCGCGTTCGTGCTGGCCGGCGTCGACGTGGTGGCGGGCGATCGCTTCGGCAGGCTCCGCCTCACGCGCGACGGGCTGCGCCGGCGCGAGGAACTGCTGCTGGGGGCGCTCTGTGCCGCACGCATCCCCGTCGTGCTGCTGCTCTCGGGTGGCTACGCGTCCACGCCCGAGGAAACGGCGTCGCTCCACGCCGAGGCGCACCGGGCCGCGGCCCGGCTCACGTGGCACGGCCGGGCCGCCGCTTCGCCTCGATCAGTTTGACGGCCACGCCCCGGCGAGCGCGTCGCTCGGCCGCGCCCGATCCTCGCGCTCGGCGGCGTCCACCGCTTCCTTGGCGATCGCGCCGTCCTTGCCCACCTGCTCGAAGCGCACGCTGACGCGCTTGGAGACGCCGCGCTGCGGCATGGTGATGCCGTAGAGCTGGTCGCACGCCTGCATCGTGCGCTTGTGGTGGGTGATGACGATGAAGTGGCTTCGGTCGAGGAACTCACGCAGCACGCCGCAGAAGCGCTCGACGTTGGCTTCGTCGAGCGCGGCGTCCACCTCGTCGAGCACGCAGAACGGGCTCGGCTTGCTCTGGAAGATGCTCATCAGGAGCGCCACGGCGGTCATGGTCTTCTCGCCGCCCGAGAGCTGGCTGATGACGCGCGGCTCCTTGCCGGGCGGCTTCGCGCGGATCTCGACGCCCGACTCCAGGATGTCGACTTCGCCGGTCTCCTCGTCGGGGAGCAGGTACAGGTCGGCGCTGCCGCCGCCGAACAGCCGCCGGAACATCCCGCCGTTGCCGGCGAAGTTCTCGCGGACCGTGTTGAAGACCTGCTCGAAGCGCACCCGGCTGACGGCATCGAGCTGCAGGATCAGCTCGCCGAGCTGCACCGTGGCGGCGTCGATGTCCGCCACCTGGCGCACCAAGTCCTCGTTGCGCTGCTCGAGCTGTCCTTCCTCGTCGATGGCGTCGAGGTTGACGTTGCCCAGGGCGCGGATCCCGTCCTTGAGCGCGGCAAGTTCCTTCTCGGCGGCGGCGCGGTCGACCGCCACGAAGCCGGGCAGGGCACGCGCCTCCAGGTGGGCGGCATACGCGGCGCCGAGGTCGATCTCGAGGTCCGCGAGCGTGGTCTCCTCGAGCGCCTCGCGCTTGATCTCCACCTCGCGCCGGCCGAGCTCCACGCTGTTCCAGTTGCGCTCGAGGATGTGGGCTTGGTCTCGGGCGATTCGCAGGGCCCGGGCGGCGTCCTCCACCTCGCGCTGGGTCGCCTCGACCCGGACTCCCGCATCCTGCAGCTCCACGCCGACGGTGGCCAGCTCCGCCTCCGCGGACTCCATCGCCTGGGTGGCCTCGGCGATGGCGGCGCGATGGCGGTCGGCCTGCTGGGCCCGCCGGTCGGCCTGCTCGGCCAGTTGGGCCCGCTGGCGCTGCTGCTCGTCGCGCGCCAGCTCGGCGCTGCGGCGTTCCCGGCGCAGCGCATCGACGGCCGCCCCGCGCTCGCTCGACGTGATCCGCGCATTGGCGAACGCCTCGGCCGCGGCCTCGGCGCGCTGCGTCGCCCTGGAGGCCTCGGCGTCGGCCACCGCACGGCGACCGGCGAGGGCCTCCACCGCGGCCTTCGCCGCGTTGAGGCGGTCCTGCGCCGCATCGCGCTCGTCGCCGAGCGTGCGGAGCCGTCGATACAGCTCGTCGATCTCCACGCCCAAGGCGGCCTGCTCATGCTCCACGCGCTGGATGAGCTGGTCACAGCGGTCGCGCTGGTACTCGGCATCGACCATGCCCCGACGAACCGTCGCGAGGGAGTCCTCGACGGCGCGGTGTCGTGACTTGGCCTCGTCGCCGCGGGCGAGCAGGGTGGCGGCCTCGCCCTCGACCATCTCCATCTCGATGCCCAGGGCGGCCAGGCGGCGCTCCAGTTGGTTCAGCTCGGCGCGGCGGGCCAGCAGGCCCTCGCCGGAGCCGCTGCCCGTCGGCTGCCCGACGGTGACGCGGCCTGCGCCGTCCAGGTACTCGCCGCCACGGGTCACCACGCGGGCGTCGCCGTAGCCATGTGCCACGGCCTCGGCCGCAGCGTCCAGCGTGTCCACCACGAAGGTGTCGGCCAGGAGGCGGTCCACCAGGTGCTCGGCGCCCCCGCGGACCCGCACCAACGAGCGCAGCGCCGTGCAGCCGTCGATGGACGGCCGTTCGCGGGTCGGGGCAGCGCGATCATCGGCGGCGGAAGCCAGCGTCACGCGTCCGCGCATCCCCGCGCACGCGCGCGCGGCGGCGATGGTGTCGTGCCCGCCGTCGACCAGGATCAGTTCGAGGTCCCGCCCGAGGGCCGCCTCGACCGCGGCCGCGTCGGCCATGTCGGTCTCGATCCACTCGCCGAGCAGCCCGATCACGCCCGGGTGCGCGGCGCGGTCGGCCATGACCTGCCGCACGGCCTCGTCGACGCCCTCGCGGGCGCGCTGCATCTCCTCAAGCAGGCGGCTGCGGCTTTCGAGCGAGGTGCGCTCGTCTCGCAGCGTCGCCAGCCGTCGGGCCAGCGCGGCGTGCCGGTCGCCGAGCGAGGCGGCGTCGGCGAGGTGGGAGTGCAGCTCCCGTTCCAGGCGCTCGGCCTCGTCGCGGCCGACCATCAGCCGCACCACGTGGTGGTTCCGCGCGGCACGCTGCGCGTCGATCTCGAAGCGGAACGGATCCTGCTTGCGCTCGATGCGCGCGAGCTGGTCGTCCAGCTGTCGCTCGCGGTCATCGATCGCGGAAAGGGATGCCGCGGACCGCGCCACGTCGCGATCGGCGCCCATCGCCTGGTCGCGGAGGCGATCGGCGGCGGCGCGGGCCTGCTGCGCCGCCTCGGCGGTCCGGGCGCGGGCGTCGGACGCTGCCATCACGGCCCGCTCGGCCTCGTTGGCGGCTTCGGCGGCGGCGGCCACCTGCTCGGCGGCCTCGTCGATGCGCGCGGTGAGCTCGGCGATCCGCGCGTCCAGTTCGGCGACGCGGGCCACCTCTGCGGCGGCGTGCTCCTCGGCCTCGGCCACGCTGCGTGCGGACATCTCGGCCCGCTGCGCCGCCTGGCGCTCGAGTCCGGTGGCCTCGATGCGGCGCTGCTCCAGGGTGCGCTGGACCTCGCCGGCGGCCTGGCGCGCGGACTCGGCCTGGTTTCGACGGTCTTCGAGCAGCGCCACCGCGCCCGCCAGCTCCTGTCGTTCCGCCTCGAGCGACGCCAGCTGGCTGGTCAGCCCGGCCAGCTGCTCGCGCTGCTCGTGATAGGCCTCGAACGCCACCGCGGTGCGAAGCTCGCGCCTGCGGGTGTCCAGGTCGCGGAACCTCCGGGCCTTCTCGGCCTGCCCCTTCACGATGCGCAGCCGCCGTTCGGTGCTTGCCAGCTGCTCGCGCACCAGCACCAGGTTCTTCTCGGCGTTCTCGAGCTTCCGCTGCGCCTCCATCTTGCGCGCGCGGAACTTGGCCACGCCCGCGGCCTCCTCGAGGAGGCTCCGTCGCTCCATGGGTGCGGCGCGCAGCATGGCATCGACCTTGCCCTGCTCGATGATGGAGTAGGCATCGTTTCCGATGCCGGTGTCCATGAACAGCTCCTTGATGTCGCGCAGGCGGACCTTGCGCCCGTTGACCAGGTACTCGCTGCGTCCGTCCGCGTGCAGGCGCCGGGTCACCTCGACCTCATCGGTGTCGACGGGAAGCCCCCGGTGGCGCACACGGCCGCGGTCCACCGCCGCGGATCCCTCGGCGCCGTCCTCGTCGACGTGCTCCGCCGCGGCGTCCACCTCGGCGTCCAGCACCGGCGGGGCGCCGGCGAGGCGTCGCTGCTGCTCCTCGGCCGAGAGCACCGGGTTGTCGAACACCAGCGTCACGCTCGCCATCCCGCACGGCTTGCGCGTGGCGCTGCCGGCGAAGATCACGTCCATCATGGCGCCGCCGCGCAGGCTCTTCGCGCTGCGCTCGCCGAGCACCCACTTGATGGCGTCGACCACGTTGCTCTTCCCGCAGCCGTTGGGCCCGACGACGCCGATGATCGGGGCGTCGAACCGGAACTCGGTGGCGTCGGCGAAACTCTTGAAGCCGCTCAGGACGAGGCGGGAAAGGCGCACTGCGGACCTCCTGTCGATCGGGCACCCGGCCCCTCCTGGGCCGCGGCGGGCGACGTCCGGGCCGGGAGGCCCGCGGCGTCACCGTGGCACAGTATCGCGCCTGGGCTTCGTGGCATCAAGTCCGGACCCCACCGAGGCCGACTCCAGGTCGCTGCGGGGACGGGCGCCGATCTCGGCCAGGCTGGCCGAGCCGTCGGTCGTCTCGCCGTCGGCATCGTCGCTGAACTCCGGCCGCAGGTCGCCTTCCACGGCCTCGTCCCGCAGGATTTCGGCCAGGACGCGGTCCTGCTCGGCCCGGAAGTCGCAGGCGACGTACTTGAGCCGCCAGAGTTCGTGCAGGGCGCTGATCGTCTCGCTGTAGCTGAAGTTCAGGCCCGCCTCGGGGCGGTCCGGGGTGGGCCGCCGGGCGAAGTAGCCGATCAGCGACGCCACCTGCGGCTTCACCCGGTCGACCACCGCGGGGAGGTCCATCCGCTCGCGGTGGAAGACCTCGAGGAGCTGGTTGCCTTCGTCCCCCTTGATGATCAGCCGGCCGTCCCACGTGTAGAGCGTCATCGGACGCTTCACCTCGAGGTCCTCGTCGAAGATCACGATCCGCGGCTGCCCGCTCTGGGACACGTAGATCATCGGGTGCTTGCTGGGGCAGATGTTCAGGACGAACTTCTTGCCCACGGGCATCGAGATGATGTGGGTGTCCCCGCGCAGCTCCAGGGCCTCGAAGGCGGCCAGGCGCACGTCCACGTCGTTGTCGTCGAGGAGTTCGCGCAGCCCCAGCTCGATCTCCGGGTTGGTGCCCATGCGGCCCAAGAGCACGATCGACTGGGTGCGGTAGGTCACCGAGTCGCTGGTCTTGGCCATGCGCATCAGGGCGGGCACCGCCAGCATGTCGTTGAGCTTGGCGCCGGCGTTGAGCGCCGCGAACCGTGGCTGCTCCTCCGGGTACTCGTACAGGTCCTGGATCATCGGCAGCGCACGCTTGCCGAGCGCCTGCCAACGCCAGCTCGCGGCGCCGGCGCCGCCGGGATTCGCGAGCAGCGAGCGGCGGATCGCCATGGCGGTCTGCTCGGGGTTGGTCACCGCCAGGGGCGAGTGCCGCACCAGCTCGGCGAATTCGCCGGTCCGCTTGGCGTACGACGGGGGCACCGTCAGCTCGATGAGCGCCGAGGAGCGGCCGTGCGCGGTCTCGTTGCGCTGGCCTCGCTCGCGCGGGAAGATCGTGTTGAGCGTGCCCTGGATCGACTCGGCGCGCGAGTGGCTGGGCGTGGCAAGCCGCAGCTTGAGGGGCATGTCCTTGTTGACCATGCCGCCGTCGAGGATGCGCCCGCTGGTGCGGTTGATCGCGTCGCGGCGGATGGCGTTCGGCTCGACGAACGGGTTGATGAGCACCGAGCCGCTTCCCTCGGCGAGCGCGCCGGCCTGTCGGCTGCCGGTGAAGAGCGGCCCCGGGCGAAGGTCGGCGATCAGCAATCGGCCGCCTTCGAGGCTCGTGCTGCTCGTGCCCGGGCCGATGGTCACGCGCACGTCGAACTTGGAACCCTTCGGCGCGCCGGGAGGGATCACGCCCTCGACGATCACCACGGCCGTGTCCTCGGAGTTGAGCAGTTCCTGCGGGGAGATGTCGGGGACGCCCGGGGCGCCGGTGCCGAACCCGCGCTTGGCGAGCTCCTGCAGCAGGAAGGCGCGCACGTCGGCGGGCATCTGCCGGCTGCCGGTGCCGCGCAGGCCCACCACGATGCCGTAGCCGCGCACCACCACGGGATCGAAGCCGACCAGCCCGGTCTCCGACGCCACGGTGCCGCGCATGATCGGGTCGATGTCCAGCGTCTCGACGCGCACGGCGTCGCGGTCGACGGTGGCCCGCTCGATGGTGGGGTCGGCGCGCTCCACCATCATCTGCCCGCAGCCGCCCACGATGCCCATGACCAGGGCCGCCGCGGTGCGGGGCAGGGCGCGACGGAGGTTGGCGGGGCGGATGCGCACGGGAACTCGGGGATGCGTCGCGAGAGGGCGCCGGCGGACGGCGGATCGGTCGGGGTCGAATGGGCGCTACTGGATTCGAACCAGTGACCCTTGCTGTGTAAAAGCAACGCTCTCGCCGCTGAGCTAAGCGCCCATGTCAAGTGCTGCAGGATACCCACCTACACTTCGGGCGCCGTGATCGACCGGATCCACCAGGCCGTGGCGGGGATCGAGTCGTGCCCGTTGCAGGAGCGCCCGGGCCTCCTCCGCCGGGCCGAGGCGCTGCTGCGCCGACCCCCGGCGGACCTTCGGGCCGTCGAGGGCCTCGAGCGCGACGTGCAGCGCGCCGCCGAGCGCCGGGCGGCGCGTGCGGCAGCACGTCCCGCGGTCACCTATCCCGACCTGCCCGTGGCCCATGCGCGCGAGCGGATCGCCGAGGCCATGCGCGCCCACCAGGTGGTGGTGGTGGCGGCGGACACCGGATCCGGCAAGACCACGCAACTCCCCAAGATCTGCCTGGAGGCGGGGCGCGGCATCGAGGGATGCATCACGCTCACGCAGCCGCGACGCCTCGCCGCCCGCAGCGTGGCGGCTCGCATCGCCGAGGAGCTCGGCGTCCCGCTGGGCGGACCGGTGGGCTTCAAGGTGCGCTTCGACGACCGCACGGCGGCCAGATCGCTGGTGCGCGTGGTCACCGACGGCGTCCTGCTCGCCGAGATCGAGCGTGACCCGCGGTTCCTGCGCTCCGACACCATCATCGTGGACGAGGCGCACGAGCGGAGCCTCAACATCGACTTCCTGCTCGGCTTCCTGCGGCGATTGCTGCCGCGGCGCCCCGACCTCAAGGTGATCGTGGCCAGCGCGACGATCGACGTCGAGCGCTTCAGCCGTCACTTCGGCGGGGCACCCGTGGTGGAGGTCGGCGGCCGCATGCACCCGATCGAGGTGCGGTGGCGCCCGGATCCCGATCCGGCCGCGGAACGCACGCCCGCCGAGCACGCGGTGCGGGGCATCGAGGAGTGCGTGGCGGAAGGGCCCGGCGACGTGCTGGCGTTCCTGCCCGGCGAGCGCGACATCATGGACGCGGCCGACATGCTGGCGCGGATGCCGGCGATGGCCGGGGCGGAGGTGCTTCCGCTCCATGCGCGCATGCCGGTGTCCGACCAGGACCGCATCTTCCGGAGCGCCGGTCGCCGCCGCGTGATCCTCGCCACCAACATCGCCGAGACCAGCGTCACCGTCCCGGGCGTTCGCTTCGTGGTCGACGTGGGGCTCGCGCGCATCTCGCGCTGGTCGGGACGTTCGCGCGTGCTTCGGCTGCCCATCGAGCCCGTCTCGCGCGCCTCGGCGCAGCAGCGGACGGGCCGCTGCGGGCGTACCGGTCCCGGCATCTGCGTGCGCACCTACTCCGAGGAGTCCTTCGAGTCCCGGGACGCGTTCACGCCGCCCGAACTGGTGCGCAGCAACCTGGCGAGCGTGATCCTGCAGATGAAGGCGCTTGGCCTCGGCGAGATCGACCGCTTTCCCTTCATCGACCCGCCGGGGCCGCGCGCGGTCGCCGAGGGGTTGGAGACGCTGGTCGAGCTCGGCGCGATCGACGCGCGGGGCGCGCTGACGCCCGATGGCCGGAAGATGTCCGCCATGGGGGTGGACCCGCGCCTTGCTCGACTGGTCCTGGCGGGCATCCGTGAGGGTGCGCTGGCCGAGGCCGCCGTCCTGGCGGCGGCCCTCTCCATCCAGGATCCGCGCGAGCGGCCGGCCGCGCAATCGGGACTGGCCGACCTGGCCCACGCGGCGTTCCAGGATCCGGAGAGCGACTTCATGTCGATCCTGCGGCTGTGGCGCCGTTGGCGCGCGGAGTCCGCGGCGCTCGGCTCGTCGGCGCTGCGGCGCTGGTGCCGCACGCACTTCCTGTCCCACCAGCGCCTGCGCGAGTGGACCGAGCTGCATGAACAGCTGCGGTCCATGCTCGCCGAGCGCCTGCGCGTCCGGGTGCCGCCGCTCGCGGACGCCAGCGACCCGGCCCGGATCCACCGCGCGCTGCTGGCGGCGTTCGTCTCCCAGGTTGGTTTCCGCGGCGAGGACGGCGAGTACCGCACCGCCGGCGGCACGCGGTTCGCGGCGTTTCCGGGGTCCGTGCTGGCGCGCCGGTCGCCGGCCTGGGTGGTGGCGGCCGAAGTGGTCGAGACGTCGCGCCGATTCGGACGCGTGCTGGCCAAGGTGCAGGGCGACTGGGTGGAACGGGTCGCGCCGCACGTGGTGCGACGGATCCGCAGCGAGCCCCACTGGGTGCGATCGACGGGGCAGGTGGCCATCTGGGAGCGGGTGCAGTACGGCGAACTCACGGTGGTCGCCCGTCGACGCGCGCCCTATGGCCCGCTGGATCCGGCGGGCGCGCGGGACATCTTCGTCCAGTCGGCGCTCGTGGACGGCGACAGCGACCTGGACGCGCCGTTCGTGGCGCACAACCGGGCGCTTCGCGAGCGCGTCGAAGCCATGGAGGCCAAGCGCCGCGAGCGCGGCCTGCTGGTCGACGGCGAGGCGCGGTTCGCGTTCTTCGACGCGCGCGTTCCCGAGGACGTTCACAGCCTGCCGGCGTTCGAGCGCTGGCGGCGGCGCGCGGAGGCCACCGATCCGACGATCCTGTTCATGCAGGCGTCCGACCTCCTCGCGAGCGAACCCGATCCCGGGCTCGCGGAGCGGTATCCCGACCAGGCGTTGCTCGGGGCAGGGGCGGTGGCCGACCTGCGATACCGCTGGGAGCCCGGCAGCGCGGCCGACGGCGTGCACGCGCGCATCGGTCTCGAGGAGGTGTGGTCCGTCGACGCCGAGCGACTCGAGTGGCTGGTGCCGGGGCTTCTTCCGCAGGCCATCGAGCACCTGGTGCGCTCGCTGCCGAAGGGCCTGCGCACGCGCTTCTTCCCGCTGCAGGAACTCGCCCGAGACGCGGCATCGGCGTTGCCCTTCGGCCGAGGGAGCCTCCGTGCCGCGCTGGCGGAGTACCTCTCGGGGGTCGGTGCCACCGAGATCCGGCCCGACATGTTCGACGCCGGTCGCCTGCCGCCGCACCTGCGGCTGCACGTCGAGGTGGTGGACGCCTCCGGGGCGGTGGTGGCGCAGGGCGACGACGTGGCGGAGCTGCGCCGGCGGTTGGCGCCCATGCGGGCGGCCGACCGCGAGGCGCTCTGGCGGGCCGCGTTCGGGCCGATGTGGGCGCCGCGCCACGTCCGGGGGTTCGATCTGGACGAGCTCCCGGAGCGATTGGAGGCGACCGATCCGCTCGGACGCCGCGCGTTGGCGTTTCCCGCGCTTGAGGATGGTGCCGACGGCGTGCGGCTGGTGCTGCTGGCGGAGGCGCTCGATGCCGAGCGGGTCACCCGCGGCGGCATGCGCCGCCTCTATGCGCAGGCGTGCCGGGACGCGCTGACCCACCACCTGGAGTACGCGCCGGGGTTCGAGTCGGCGGCGCTCGTGGCGGTGGGCGTCACGGGCCGCGGCGGCAACGAATGGCGCGCGGCCATGGAACTGGCGTTGGCCGGCGCGGCCTTCATGGACGGCCGGCCGATCCCGCGCACGCTCGCGGAGTTCGAGTCCCGCATGTCGCGTGGCTCGGCGGACCTGCCCGGCCTGGCGCGTCGTCTCGTGGAGGACGCGCGCCGGATCCACGAGCGCGCCGCGCGCGCCCTCCGCGCGATCGACGGCGCAGTGCCGCCGGCATGGCGCGAGTCCGTGGCGGACATCCGCGCGCAGCTGTCGCGGTTGGCGCCCATCGATGCGGTGGCGCGCGTGCCCGCCGAGACCCGTCCGTCCCTGTGCCGCTGGATCGACGCGGTCGCCGTCCGCGCCGAGCGGCTCCGTTCCGCGGGCCCCGACCGCGACCGGGAGGCGATGGCCGCCGTGCGCCGGTGGGAGGACGAGCTCGCTCGCGCCGAGGCCGCGTCCGCTCCCGGACCGGACGCCGCGCTCGATGCCTTCCGTGGATTGCTCGAGGAGTACCGCGTGAGCCTGTTCGCGCAGGAACTCGGGACCCGCGTTCCCGTCAGCGAGGTGCGGCTCGAGCGGGCGTGGCGCGATCGCGACGTCAGGCCGACCAGTTCCCCAGGAGCACGCCCAGGTCCTGGCCGTTGACGACGCCGTCGCCGTCGAGGTCCGCGGGTGATCCGGCCGAGGGGCCCCATGCACCCAGCAGGATTCCCAGGTCCTGGCCGTTCACCAGCCCGTCGCCGTTGAGGTCGCCGACCACGGCGGCGGGGCCGAGCGTGCCGTCGGCGTTCAACCGCTGGCCCACGATGTCCGTGGTGCCGGTGCCGCCCGATTGCCAGACGAACGCGGCCCATGCGGGGGTCCCGGACATCGCCACCAGCGCGGGGCGCCCCACCTCCGACGATGCGTTGAGGGCCACGGGCGCGGCCCAGCGAGCGCTGCCGGCGTCGTCGAACGACTGCGCCCAGGCGACGTCCTGACCGAACGCGGCCGAGCGCGTCCAAGTGAAGGTGGGCGCACCGCCCACCATCGCGGCCCGCGCCTGCGTCACCGAGTACGTGGTGGCGAGCGGCTCCAGCGCAACTCCGGAGTTGCCCAGGAGCCGGATGCCCGCGTCGTCGAAGGACTGCATCGCGGCGCCGTAGATGCTGCTGTTGGGCACGTGCTCCGACCACGCGCAGTGGATCCGCCGTCGTGCCATGTCGACGGTCACCCCGGGGTCCACGCGCTCCAGGTTGGCCGTCGGCGTGACGGTGACGCCGTTGGTGCCGAACCGCAGCGCCCCGTTCGGGGCCACCCACTGCACGGAGCACTGCAACGGGCTGCTCGTGTACCACGCGAACACCGCGCCTCCCTCGCCGTCGCCGACGAAGCTCGGGAAGTTCCCGAACTGCAGCGACCCCGTGCCGAAGACGCGCACGTTGGTGCTGGCCCAGAGCGCGGTGCCGGTGCCCGAGTACTTCTGCGCCTGCAGCGTCTTGGCGCCCGTGAACGTGGTGTAGCGCACCACCGAGGCGATCACCGTGTCGCCGTCTCCCGGCTGGAGGTCGCTGAGGATGGTCGTGGCCGTGCCGTCGGTCACGGTGGCGGGAGCCGTCCACGCCGAGGTGCCGTCGGCGTTGAGCCGGAGCACCTTGGCGCGGTTGCCTTCCGTCCAGCCGGCCACCGCGGCGCCGTCGCCGGCGCGGCCCGCCTTCGGGGCATTCACGGAACTCGACCCCGACACGGTCACGCCGGTCGGGCCCCAGAGGAGCGCACCCTCCGGCGAGATCGCCTGCGCGATGATCCGCAGCCCGCCGGCGTCCGCCCGGGTCACCATGACCGCGTTGCCCGCGGCGTCGATGGTGAGGCCGTAGTCCTCGGTGCTGCTGAAGGAGGTGTCGAGCACCTGGACCCCGAGCCCCGGCCACATCGGTCGCCCCGCCGAATCGAAGCGCTGGACCCATGGGTCGTATCCGCCCGCGCGGTTGTCGTACCAGGACAGGTAGAAGCCGCCGGTCGGGATCGGCACGACCTTCGGCTGCACCTGCTCGTTGGGCCCGGTGGCCAGCGGTGCCGGGGTGGCGGCATCGGCGGTGAACTGGGCGGGGGCGGGGCTGGAGGCCGCGGCCCAGCACAGGGCGGCAGCCAAGGCGGCGGGGCGCATGGTCATGGCGCACACTATGGCACGGTCCGTGCGTCGGCGCCATCCCCGGAACCCCGGTTCGTCCGGAAATCCCGGTGCTGGCCCCGGGTCGGTGCTCGCCGATCCCGGCCAACTTGTGCTTGCTTTGGCTGATCCCCGGCCTATCTTGCCCCCTGTCCGGTGGGCGCAGACGCGGGCCCGTGGAGCGGGACTCTCACGTGGGGTGGGGTCCCGAATCCGGGCCCGCGCTGGTTTTTGGTCCACGCAACGCACTTCGAGGCCCTGGGGCCTCGGGCGCGGCCTACAGGTTCGCCTTGCGCTGGGCGCGTTCCTCCTCGCGCACCGCCCGCTGGACGCCGCGCCGGGTCCGCCAGATGTCCCAGATCAAGCCCATCGAGAGAAACCCGGCGAGCAGGAATCCGCCGAGCCCGACCGTGCCGACCACCGACGCCTCGTCGCCGCGGGCACTGTGAATGAGCAGCGCGCTCGCCACCAGGAGGGCACTGATCAGCAGCGCATACGCCACCGTGGTCGCGGTGTGCTCCACGGACATCCGGAACCGCTCGATGCCCTCGACGTGGAAGTTGACCTTCGCCTCGCCGAGCCGCAGCTTGCGGAGGATGCCGTTGACCTGCTTGGGCAGCGAGTCCACGAGCTCGGCGTAGCTGAACAGCGTGTTCAGCACGCGCTTGGACAGCGCCTTCGGCGAATAGCGGTCGTTCACCAGCTTGTAGATGAACGGCTTGGCGGCCTCGATGATCTCGTAATCGGGATCGAGGTCGCGCGCCACGCCCTCGATGGTGCCCATCGCCTTGATGAGCATCACCATGTCCGCCGGGCACCGCACCTTGTAGTCGCGCAGGATCGAATAGAACTTGTCGAGCACCCCGGCGATGTCGATCTCGGCGATCGGCTTGCCGACGAACTGGTCGACCACCTCCTGCACGTCGTCGAGGAGCGCGCGCTCGTCGATCGAGTCGGGTTCGACGTTGCCCAGCCGCATCGCCGCGCGCATCACCATCCGGGCATCGCCGGTGGCCACCCCGAACACCAGCTCGGCGATCCGCTGTCGCGCATCGGCACCGATGCGGCCCACCATCCCGCAGTCGATGAAGGTGACGCGCCCGTCGTCGTGGACGAAGATGTTCCCGGGGTGCGGATCGGCGTGGAAGAAGCCGAGTTCCAGGGTCTGGCGGAAGACGGCGCGCGCGCCGTTGGCGATGATCGCCTGGCGTACCTCAAGCGGCAGCGAGGAGTACGGCGTGCGCGCCAGCAGCCGCCCCTTCACGCGCTCGATGGTGAGGATGCCGGGGGTGGTCGCTTCCCAGTACACGTGCGGGAAGCTGACGCCTGGATCCTCGGCGAACGAGCGACGCATGCGGTCGGTGGAGCGCGCCTCGATGGTCAGGTTGGTCTCCCGGCGCAGCTCCTCCCGGAACTCCTCGACGATCTCGGTGGGGCTGAACCCGGACTGCGCGAGGCGTTCCTCGGTGAGCCGCGCGACGAAGGCGATCGCCTCCATGTCGGCCTCGATCTGGTCGGCGGCGTCGGGCCGCAGCAGCTTGATCACGACGTCGCTGCCGTCCTTCCACACGGCCGAGTGCACCTGCGCCATGCTGGCCGCGGCCAGCGGCTCCGGGTCGATCCACTGGAACAGCTCGTCGGTTCGCCCCTTCAGCTGCTCGTCCAGCGCCGCGCGAACGCGGTCGAACGGGATCTTCGGGCAGTCGGCCTGCAGCTTGGCGAACTCGTCCGCCAGGGAGTCGGGGATCAGGTCCCGGCGCGTCGAGAGGATCTGCCCGATCTTGATGAAGGTGGGGCCCAGCTCCTCCATCGCCTTCCTCAGGCGGAGCTCGAACGGCGCGCTGGACAGGTCGATCGTGCCGTCGCGGCTGTACAGCCAGTCGGCGTTGGCGCGGCGCAGCGGTCCGAACCCGCTCTTGGCCACGAAGCTCGCGAAACCGTACCGCGCCAAGACGCCGATCACCTCCCGGTAGCGCTGGGCGTTCTTCAGGCGCCGAGCGATCGGGATTTCCATGCCGCTGGTCATCCGCGCATCGTATTCGCGCGCGGACCGCTCAGCGGAAGGCCGAGATCCGGCGGATCGCCGCCTGCGCCTGCGGCGGAGCGCCGCGGGTGGCCTCCTCGAGGGCGCCGGGTTCCCTCCGCGCCTCCTGCAGGAGCTTGCCCACGTGCGCATCGAGGGCGAACTTCCATCGCTTGAAGAACGCCTCGAGCTCGTGGCGGTTGAAGCGGCTCATCGGGTCGTCGAGCCCGCTCTGGGCGATGGCCCATTCGATCAGCTTGCCCGGCACGTCGAACCGGTACAGCGCCAGCGTGTTCTGCAGCCGGCGCCGCAGCGGCATGAAGGGATCCGTGGCCGAGTCGGGCAGCGCCACCATCAGGTCCTCGGGCCGCCGCTTGGAGATCTCGCCCAGCCAGCCCGAATCGGCCTGTGCGTGCAGGTCGGCCAGGGTGGGGCGGGCGCCGATCTCCGGGCCCGAGTCCACGTGCTCCAGCTCGGCCATGCTGGCCAGCACGGTCTTCTCGCCGGCGGTCGGGAAGCGAATCCAGATCCGGCGGTCGGGGCGACCGTCGCGCGTGATGACCTCGATCTTCGTGATCGTGCCGGTGCCCCATTCGGGACGCTTGCCGTGGCGAACCTTCTCGCCGATCTTGAACGACGTGGTCTGCATCGAGAGCCGGGGTCCGTGGATGCCGGGACGGGTCTTCGGCGGCGTCGGCCGCCTCCCCCCGTGGCATGGATCCTTCCGGGAACGCGTAGAGTGTATCGGATGAGCCGAACCGTCACGGTGGCGTTCCTCGGGGACATCAACGGGGCCCCCGGAAAGGCGTGCGTGGAGCGTCTGCTGCCCGCGCTCCGCGACCGGTGGCAGCCCCAGGTGGTGATCGCCAACGCCGAGAACGCCCGCAACGGCTCGGGCCTGACCCCCGAGCTCTACCGCGGGTTCCGAGCGATGGGGATCGATGCCGTCACGCTCGGCGACCACGTGTTCCGGGATCCCAAGGTGGTGCCGCTCCTCGAGTCCCCCGACGAGCCGATCGCCCGCCCGGCCAACCTCTCGGTGCGGGCCCCCGGAAAGCGCTGGCTCCGGATACCCGCCTCCGGCGCGCGCACGCGCGACCTGTACGTGGTGACGGTGCTCGGCCGGATCTTCTTCCCGTTCCCGGCGAACGACCCGTTCGCGGCGTTCGACGACGTGGTGGGCTCGATCCCCGAGCGCCGCCCGATCGTGATCGCCGAGGCGCACATGGAGGCCACCAGCGAGAAGGCCGCTTTCGCCGCCCACTGCGACGGGCGCGCGGGACTGGTGGTCGGCACGCATACGCATGTCCCCACCGCCGATGCCCGCATCCTCCGCAAGGGCACCGCATTCATCACCGACGTGGGCATGTGCGGCCCGTACGACTCCGTCATCGGCCGCGATACCGAGGCGGTGCTCCGTCACATGACCACCGGGCTTCCCGTCCACTACGAGATGGGGCGCGACGACGTGCGCCTGTGCGGCGTGTTCGTCGAGTTGAGCGAGGACACCGGGCTCGCCAACCGGATCGAGCGGATCGAGCTGACCTGACCGTCTCCGCGGTTCCGCGCGCGCCTGGCCGCGGGCGGCTCGCGCCGCGCCGGGCTCATGCCGCGCCGAGGTGCTTCGCCAGACGGTCGACGTCGGCGTCGTCCACCCACAGCAGCAGCCCGAACTGGCCGCCCGCCTCCAGTCCCAGCGCGAAGTCGATGTTGATGCCCGCTCCGGCGATGGCGTCGAGCTTGCCCACCAGGTCGCCGTCGTGATAGGCGTCGCTCAGGTGGAAGCACGGCTCCTCCCACGTCTCCAAGCCGTGCGCCCCGGCCCACTCACGGAAACGACCGGCATCCTGGGGCACCAGGTGGAACCCGTCGGCCGAGCGACCTTCGGTCGGCCCGAAGAACGCGAGCACCTCGATGTGCGCTTCCCGCAGTTGGCTCGAGAGGCGCGCCAGTTCGCCGGCGCGGTGCGGCAGGCGGACGACGAACTCGGTGAGCTGGTTCCACTTCGCCATGGGATCAGGAGCATAACGGTCGGCCGGGTCTGCCGGAGCGGCGGCCACTCCGTGCACGGGGCGCGTCGTGGCGGCGCCGCCGTATCCTCTCCCGATGCGCTTCCTCAGGGATGCCGCCTACCTCGGTGCGGCGCTGGCGACGGCCCCGGCGTGGGCGTGGCGCATGCACCGCGCCGGCAAGCTGCGCACCGATTGGCCGGCGCGCTTCGGGCGCGGAGCCGAGCTCGGCTCGGCGAAGGGCCCCCGACTGCTGGTGCACGCCGTGTCCGTGGGCGAGGTCAACGCGGTGCGGACGCTCGTCGATCGCGTGGCCGACGACCCGTCGGCTCCCGAGGTGGTGGTCAGCGCGACCACCGACACCGGCTTCGCGCGTGCCACGCAGCTCTACGGTGCGCGCCATTCGGTGGTGCGGTACCCGTTCGACGCCTCGTGGATGGTGGAGCGGTTCCTCGATCGAGTCCGGCCCGATGCCGTGGCGCTGTGCGAACTGGAGGTGTGGCCGAATTTCGTGGAGTCGTGCGCGCGGCGCGGCATCCCGGTGCTCGTGGTCAATGGCCGCCTGTCGGCCCGCAGTTTCGCTCGCTACCGAAAGGTGAGGGCGATCCTCGCGCCCACCTTCGGGCGGCTGCACTCGGTGCTCGCGCAGGACCAGGACTACGCGGGTCGCTTCTTCGGGCTCGGGGTGCCGGCGGGCCGGATCTTCGTGAGCGGCACCATGAAGTGGGATACCGCGCAGGTGGCTGACTGCGTCGAGGGCGCCGAGGCGCTCGCGGACGCCATGGGCATCGATCGATCGCGGCCGCTGGTGGTGGCCGGCTCCACCGCGCCCGAGGAGCATCGACTGCTGCGAGCCGCCGTGCCGGCCTGGGCGCAGCTCCTGTGTGCGCCGCGCAAACCCGAGTGGTTCGATGCCGCCGCGGAGGACCTTCCCGGGTGCGTTCGGCGGTCTCGTCCGGGCAAGGGCAACGCCGGATCCGGGCTGTTCCTCCTGGACTCCATCGGCGAGTTGCGGGCCGCCTACGGCCTTGCCGACGTCGTGGTGATCGGCCGCAGCTTCGGGGCGCTTCACGGCTCCGACCCGATGGAGCCCGCCGCCCTCGGGCGGCCGGTGGTCGCGGGCCCCCGCATGGGCGACTTCGCCGAGTCCGTGCGGGTGCTGCTCGGGTCGAACGCCATGGTGCAGACCGATGCGGACCGCCTGGGCCACGTCATTCGTTCGCTCCTGGGTGCACCCGAGGAACGGTTGCGCCTGGGGCGCGCGGCGCAGGCCGCGGTCCGTGCCAACCAAGGCGCCACCGAGCGCACCGCCGAGGCGCTGCTCTCGGTGCTCGTGCCGCGGGATGCACGCCATGCATGAGTCGTGGATCATCGATCGCATCCGCGCCGGGAACGCCGCGCTGGAGGCGTCGAGCGCCTTCCCCATCTTGATCGCCCCCGGCGACGACATGGCCGCGGTGCGGATCGCCGGCGCGCCCGTGCTGCTGGCGGCCGACCAGGTGATCGAGGACAGGCACTGGCGGCGCGGGACTCCGCTCGACCTGGTGGCACGCAAGGCACTGGCACGGAACGTCAGCGACGTGGCGGCGATGGCCGGTGTTCCGGTGTGCGCACTGGCCACCGCGGCGCTGGCGCCCGACTGCGATCCCCGGGAGGCGGCCACCTTGGTCGATGGGTTCCGTGCGGCGGGAGCCGAGTTCCGCTGCCCCGTGGTGGGCGGCGACGTCGGCACGCATGCCGATCCCGGCGCGCCGATGGTGCTCTCGGTCTCCATCGTCGCGTTGCCGGGGCCGGGCGGACGCATCGTCCGGCGGGCCGGCGCACGGCCCGGCGACCTGCTGTGCGTCACCGGCGTGCTCGGCGACGGGTGGCGCCCCGATGGCGGCGGCCGGCACCTGGCGATCGCGCCTCGCGTCGCCGAGGCGCTCGAACTGGTGGCGGCCCTGGGCGACCGGCTGCACGCCATGATCGACGTCTCGGACGGGTTGGCCCGCGATGCGGGGCACCTCGGTCGCGAGTCCGGCCTTGCCGTCGAGATTTCGGCGGCGGACCTGCCCGCGGCGCGACCCATGCCCTGGCAGCGCCTGGTGGGCGACGGCGAGGAGCACGAACTGGCGTTCGCCGTGGACGGCGCCCCGCCGGCATCCGTGGCGGGGACATCGGTCACGGTGGTCGGACGCTTCGTGGCCGGCGTGGCGGGGGCGGTCACCGTGCTCGACGGCGCCGAGCGCCATGACGCGTCGGCCCTCGGATGGGAACATGGCCGGGAGTCGCCGCGATGACCGCCGAGATCCGAACATCCTCCTCGCCCGAGGACACCGAGCGCATCGCGCACGCCCTGGCCGCGCGGCTGGTGCCGGGCATGGTGGTCGCCCTCGAAGGCGACCTGGGTGCCGGGAAGACCTGCTTCGTGCGCGGGCTCGCGCGCGGCCTCGGCGCCGACGCCGACGCGGTGTCGAGCCCGACGTTCGTGCTCGAGCACCGGTATCCGGCCGCCGTCGGCGGCACGCCGCTCGTGCACATCGACGCGTATCGCATCCGCTCGCGGGCCGATCTCGAGTCGATCGGGTGGGATGACCTCTTGGCCTCGGGCGACGCCGTGATCGCCGTCGAGTGGCCATCGCGGATCGCGGCGGCCATGCCGGCGTCGTTCGTCTCGGTGCGGCTGCGCCATGTGGGCGAGGATCGCCGCGAGATCGAGATCGAGGCCGTTCGCCCGACCGAGGCCGCCACGCACTGCGCCACGTGCGGCGCCGCGCTCCCCACCGGCAGCGACCGGTTCTGCTCGCCGCGGTGCCGCTCGGCCGACCTGATGCGCTGGTTCCGTGGCGACTACGCGATCGGCCGCCCCATCGAGGAGGATGACCTGTCCTCGGACGCCTGGCCGGGGGCAGGGCGGTGACCGACGACCGCACCGTCTTCGCGTCGGGGCGCGATGAGGGCGACGAGTCGCCGTCGGCGCCCGCGCGGGCCGTGCCGCCCGCGCCGCCGGCCCTCGATCCCGATGCGACCGTCCCGCTGGCGGCCCGCGCCGCGGGAGCGGGCTCGATCGGCCCCTTTCGGATCGTGCGGACGCTCGGCGAGGGCGGGTTCGGCGTGGTCTACGAGGCCGAGCAGTCGCAGCCGGTGCGCCGGACCGTGGCGCTCAAGTTGCTCAAGCCGGGCATGGCCACGGCGGAGGTGCTCACGCGCTTCGAGGGAGAACGGCAGGCGCTTGCCCGCATGGAGCATCCGTGCGTGGCCAAGGTCCTCGACGCCGGGGTCGCGGCCGACGGCCGTCCGTGGTTCGCCATGGAGTTCGTCCGGGGCGAGCCGTTGCTGCGCTTCGCCGACGAGGCGAGGCTCGGGATTCGCGACCGCGTCGAGCTGATGATCCGCGTCTGCGAGGCCGTGCAGCACGCCCACGCCAAGGGTGTCGTGCACCGGGACCTGAAGCCCGCGAACATCCTGTGCGCCCGCACGGAGAGCGGCCCGTTCCCAAAGGTCATCGATTTCGGCATCGCCAAGGCCACCGGCGAACGGCTGGTGGACACCGCGATGGTCACGCTGGGCGGGGCGATGATGGGCACGCCCGACTACATGAGCCCCGAGCAGGCCGACGGCACCGACATCGACACGCGCACCGACGTGTACGCGCTGGGTGCGACGCTCTACGAACTGTGCTCGGGGTTGCTGCCCTTCGATCCCGTCGAGCTGCGCGCGCATGGCCTGACGGCGCTTCGCCGCACGGTGGTCGAGGACGTCCCGGTTCGCCCGTCCGAGCGGCTGCGCCGCCACGCATCGGTCGATGCGGCAGGGGCCGCGCGCATCGCTGCATCCCGCGCGACCTCCGTGGAGGCGCTCGAGCGCGCGTTGCGCGACGACCTGGATTGGATCTGCCTCAAGTGCCTGGAGAAGTCGCGCGACCGACGCTACGACTCCCCCGGCGCGCTTGCGGACGACCTGCGGAAGCACCTGCGGAACGAGCCGGTGATGGCCGGGCCGCCCGATCGCGCGTACCTCGTGCGGAAGTTCGTGGCACGGCATCGCGTCGCGGTGGCCGCGGGGCTCTCCGTCGCGGTGCTCCTGCTGGCCAGCGTGGTCACCTTCGCCATCCTGTACCGGGAAGCCGATGCGCAGTTCCGCCGGGCCGAGCGCGAGCGGTTGCTGGCCGCGGACACGCTGGCCGCGTTCCAGCAGTCGATGGCCGCGGCGGATCCGAGCAGCGGGGCGGTCACGGCCGACATGCGCGTTCCCGAGTTCCTCGGATTCGTCGAGGAGGAACTCGACCGCCGGCTCTCCGGCCAGCCCGACGCCCTCGCGAGCCTGCGCACGACGCTCGGGCTGGTGCAGCTCTCGTTCCGTGACCGGGCCGGGGCGGTCCGGTTGCTCAAGCCGGTGCTCGACGCCCGCCGGCGCGCGGCGGCCGAGGATCCCGGTGACGATTCACGGCGCGCCCTCGGCGACGCGCTCCACAACTGGGGACGGGCGCTCTTCCTGGCCGAATCCTGGGAGGACGCCCACGCGGCCTACGCGGAGGCACTCGGGATCCGGCGCCAGCTGGCGCATGGTGACGACCCGGACCTGGCGATGACGCTCCAGCACCTGGCCTCGGTCGAGCGGATGCGCGGCAACACCGATGCGGCGCTCGCGCTGATCGACGAGTCGATCGGCATGTGGACCCGGATCGACCGGTTCTCGCTCGAGCGGGCGCGCGCGGTCAACAACCGCGGCGTGATCCGCCATCGCGTGCTCAAGGACCTTGCCGGCGCGGAGCAGGATTACCAGGAAGCGCTCCAGGCGATGGCGGCGCTCGGCGGGCAGTTGGACCTCAGCATCGCCACGGGGCTCGCGAACCTCGGGGACGTGCAGCGCGAACTGGGCCGCAACGCGGAGGCCCAGGCGTCCTATGCCCGGGCGCTGGCGATCCGCGAGGCCCGGCTCGGTGCGGATCATCCGCAGACGCAGCGCGTGCGCGCGGACCTCGAGCTCGTGCAGGCCGCGCCGACCGGTCAGTAGCAGGAACCCCAGCGCGACAGCAGGTCGCCCAGGTCGGCGCCGTCCACGCTGCCGTCGTCGTTGAGGTCGGCCGGGCACTCGTCCTCGGGGCACGCGTTGCAGCTCACGCAGTTCTGCACGGCCATCTCCGCGCACACCGAGTCCCACGACGTCCTGCAGCAGAACGGGTCGAGGTCGCAGACCAGGGTGCAGCAGGTCTCGTCCTCGCAGCCCTTGCCGCTGGGGTGGGCCGTGAAGCAGTCGCCGGAGCCGTACACGCCGCAGTCGGCGGTGCCTGACGACGAGATGAACGTGGCGCCCTGGAGCGAGATCGAATAGGAGCCGGCCGAGGTCGGCGCGCCGCCCCAGTACTCGACCGGCTGGTTCACGCCGAACACCGGCGCCATCAGGCCCGTGGACGAGTAGTTGAACAACTGCACCAGCGCGCTCGAGGCGTTCAGCGAGTACGGGGCCACGCCCGCCGGCGTGATGGCGATTGCGTAGATGCCCGGAGGCCACGCTCCCGAGGTGGCCGGCGGGGCCGGGAAGATCACGTACGAATCGGTGGTCGTGGAGTTGATGTTGTCGTTCGCGGACATGGCCCGGGCCTCGATCGGGTTGCCCGCGCCGTCGGTCGACACCGCGAACAGCCACAGCACGGTGTCGAAGCTCGCGCCGCCCACCGTGGACGCCGAGAACGCATTGGTGTTCGGCACGTAGACCAGGAACATGTCGACCACGTCGCCGGACACGAGCCCGAGGCTCGTGGTCCCGGAGGCTTGGGTGACTGAACCCGATCCCTTGGCCTTGCGTGCCGTGGTCGGGGTGGCGCCGGCGTCGGGACGCGACACGGTGGCCTCGTCGATGTCGGGTCCGGCGAACGCGAACCCCGTGGCGGCGATGGTGGCGGCGGCGACGAACCGGGCGATGGAGCGCGGGTGCATGGCGTTAGTGCATCACGCCCAGGCCTGGCCGCCAAGGGGAAAGGCGGCTCTTTCTTCAACTACAACGTCTGATAATCTGTGTTATGTTTCATTGGCGAACACCCGGCGCGCGGCAGCGCCGCCGGGGGCCGCCGAGAGCCCGAACGCCTCGTGCACGGCCTGGAGGCCGCGCTCGCCGTTCGGCCGGTCGATGATGCAGCTGATCTTGATCTCGCTGGTCGTGATGTTGTGGATCGGGATCCCGGCGTCCGCGAGCGCGCGGAACATCCTGCTGGCCACGCCGGCGTGGCTCTTCATCCCCGTTCCCACGGCACTGACCTTGCTGAGCCCGACCTCCACGTCGATCTCGCCGCGCCCGAGGTCCTCGACCAGCTCGCGGCAGATCGCCTTCACCTCGGCCACGTCGCCGTGCTCGACCGTGAATGCGATGGTCGTGGCGTCGCCGAACTCGGTCTGGACGATGTCGTCGACGCTCACGTTCGCCGCCGCGATCCGCTCGAAGATGCGCGCCTGGATCCCGTCGGTCCGCGGCAGTCCCTTGAGGCTGACGCGCCCGAGGTCCGGCTTGAGCGCGCACCCGACGACGACGATGTCTTCCATGGCTTCCTCCTCGGGAACGATCCGCGTGCCCGCATCGGGCCGCTGGCTGTGCCGGACGTGGATGGGCACGCCGAACTTCTCGCCGAACAGCACCGCGCGCGGGTGCATCACGGCGGCACCCATCGACGCCAGCTCGAGCATCTCCTCGTAGCTGATCGCGTCCAGGAGCCGCGCACCCGGCACGACGCGCGGGTCCGCCGTGTACACGCCCTCCACGTCGGTGAAGATCTCGCAGCAGCCGCCGTCCGCGGCCACGTCCAGCGCGGCGGCGATGGCCACGGCGGTCGTGTCGCTGCCGCCGCGCCCGAGGGTGGCCACCGAACCATCGGGGGCGCGACCCTGGAACCCGCACACGACGGGAACGGTGCGCGTCGCCAGCAGCGCATCCAGGTGCCGCCGGTCGATCGCGCAGACGCGCGCCTTGCGGTGCGCACCGTCCGTGGCGATGCCGGCCTGCTCGCCGGTCAGGCTGACCGCGGGCACGCCGATCGAGTGCAGCGCGAGCGCCATCATGGCGGCCGATACCTGTTCGCCGGTGGCCATGAGCATGTCCATCTCGCGTGCGCTGGGGGTGGCGTTCACCGTGGCGGCAAGCGCGATCAGTTCATCGGTGGAATGTCCCATGGCGCTGACCACCGCCACGACGCGGTGCCCGGCCTCGCGCGCCGCCGCGATCCTGGCGGCGCAGCGCCGGATGCGGTCCGGGTCCGCGACGCTGGTGCCGCCGAACTTCTGCACGATCGTGCTCATCCGCGGTCCAATCTAGCGGACGCGCCCGCGGCGAGCGGCAGCCACCAGTCGATCAGCTCCCGGCGCGGTCCGGCCGTCCGGATCCCGTAGGCATCGCACATCGCCTCGGCGAACCGTGTCGCGTGGCGCTCGCGCAACGCGGGGTCGGCCGCCGCGTGCCATCGACGCAGGCACGCGGCGCCGGTCCTCCACGCCTCGCGGCCGGCGGGCATGGGCATGTCCATGAGTTGCCGTGGACCGATGCGCAGTGCCGTCGCGGACATGCCGGCGCCCCCGTGGCGCCACCAGCACTCCGCGGCCACGGGCGGCGAAAGGAGCGCTGCCGCCGCCATCCACGGCGCTCGGCCGTCCCGGGCCCGGACCGTCACCACCGGCACCGAAGGCAAGGCCAGTCCATCGGCATCCACCCAGCCCTCGGGCACGCGGGTCTGCGTGGCCATCAGGAGCTTGGGGCCCGATCGCGCGCTGCACCAGTTGCCGAGCACCGGGTCGGTCGCGCACTCGGCGGGCCGGACCACCGGTGCGCGCCAGGCCCTCCCGTGGATCCGCACCGGGCGTTCGCCCCACGTGAGCCGTGCGCAGCCGATGGCGCCGGACGTCACCAGCATCCGCTCGCCGCTCGATGGCGAGTCGCCGCGCGCATCGCGGACCCGGCCGCGCAGGCCGTAGTAGTGCTGCCGGAAGTCAGCGGCTGCCTCGGCGATCGAGGCCAGGACGCCGATGCCCCGGAGCCGGACGTCGGGGACGCCGTGCACGGCGGCCAGCGCCGCGCTCCACGCGCCGCCGCGCGTCCGACCGCGGTCGACGCGGTGCGTGCCCCCTGCCTCGTCGATCGCCCGCACGGCGCCCTGCCGGGCGGACCCGGCGCGCAGCGACACGATCACCGTCTGCACGTCCGCCGTGAAGGTCCGGTCCGGCAACGCCTCGATCGCCACCAGGGAGTGCGTTGACTCGCACGCCCGCCGCACCGCGAGCGCATCCAGCGCCGCCAGCGTCGAGCGCGGCTGCAGCATCGCCACGGTGCCCGCCGGGGAAAGGCGGCAACCCAAGATGAGGAACGCCGTGGCCTCGTCCGCATAGCGACGGACCGCGCCGTCAAACCGCTCGGCACGTGCCCGGCGCACGGCGGCGCTTCGGGCCGTGCCCGCCGTCAGCTGCCCGAGGAACGGCGGGTTGCCGATCACGGCGTCGAACGTGCGGTCGCTCCACGCATCGCCCGCAAGCGCGTCGCCGGCTCGGATGTGCGATGACCACGCGGCCGCGGTGCCGCCCGCCACGTGCGCCAGACGCACGCGCGCGATGGCCACGGCCATCGGGTCGAGGTCCATGCCGTGCACGGCGGCGGCGATGCGGGATGGTCGCCAGCCCCGGCGCCGAAGCATCCGTGCCACGGCCACCAGGATGTGACCCGTGCCGCATGCGGGGTCGCACGCGGACCACCCCGCGGCCGGCGGTCGATCGATGGCGTGGGCGAGCAATCGATCCACCGCTGCCGGAGGGGTGAACCACGCCGCCGCGGCGATCGTTCGCTCGCGGCGGTCGGTGGGCGCGACCTCCGCGCCCGCGGCGCGTTCGGCGTGCCCCGCCCCGTCCAGCGCGCGTCGGACACCGTCGTAGGCCACGGCCATGGCCTCGATGCGCGCGAGTCGCTGGGCGCGGGGGTGCGAGGCCATGGCCTCGGCCACCGCCTCGGTGAGGAGATCGGCACGCTCGGCCGGCGCCCGGTCCACGGGCTCAGCCGCCCTGGGCGGTGACGGCGGCCTCGCGGTCACGGGCGGCGCGTTCGGAACGGCGGCGCTCGGCCTCGCGCAGGATGCGCTTGCGCATGCGCACGGCGGTGGGCGTGATCTCGACCAGCTCGTCCTCCTCGATGTACTCGAGCGCGGCCTCGAGGCTCAGGAGCCGCGGCGCCTTCAGCACCACGGTGGCCTCCTTGTTGTCGCGCACGTTCGAGAAGGGCTTCATGCGGACGGCGTTCACGACCAGGTCGTTGTCGCGCGCGTTCTCGCCGACGATCATGCCCTCGTACACCGGGTCGCCGGGCTGCACGAACATGGTGCCGCGCTCGCAGAGCTGCAGCAGCGCATACGTGGTGGCGGTGCCCGCCTCGTTGCCGACCATGACGCCGTTCTGGCGCTTCTTCACGCCTCCGGACGCGGGCCGGTACCCGATGAACGAGTGGTGCATCACGGCGTCGCCCGCGGTGGCGTTCAGCAGCCGGGTGCGGAAGCCGATCAGCCCGCGCGCCGGGATGTCCGCCTCGATGTGCATGCGCGCGCCGCGCTGGTCGACCTTCTGGATCTCGCCGCCGCGGCTCCCGAGCAGCTCGAGCGCCGGGCCCATGCTGGACGAGTCGGTGTCGATGCTGACGCGCTCGAAGGGCTCGCAGCGGACGCCGTCGATCTCGCGCTCGATGACCTCGGGCTTGCCGACCGTGAGCTCGTACCCCTCGCGGCGCATGTTCTCCAGCAGCACGCCCAGGTGCAGCAGGCCGCGGCCCGAGACCCGGAACTCGTCGGCGCTGTCGCCCGGCGAGACGCGCAGCGCCACGTTGCCGCGCAGCTCGCGGTCGAGCCGCTCGGAGATCTGCCGGGTGGTGACGAACTTGCCTTCCTTGCCGACCATCGGGCCGTCGTTGATCCGGAAGACCATGTGCAGCGTCGGCTCGTCCACCTTGACGCGCGGCATCGCGGCGTGGTGCTCGGGGTCCATGATGGTGTCGCCGATCTCGATGTCGGCGATGCCCTCGATCGCGCACAGGTCGCCGGCGTGGATCTCGGGCACCTCGCGGCGGCCGAGTCCCTCGAACCGGTTGACCTTCAGGACGCGTGCCTTGCGGACCGTGCCGTCGGCCTTGCTCACCGCCACCTGCTGGCCCGCCTTCAGCACGCCCTTGTAGACGCGCCCGATGGCGATGCGGCCCACGTATTCGCTGTAGTCGAGGTTCGTGACCAGGGCCTGGAGCGGCGCGGCGGTGTCCTCCTGGGGGGCAGGAACGCGCTCCGCGATCACCCGGAAGAGGTCGTGCACGCCGTTGTCGCGCACGTCGATGTCGCGGTGCGCCCAGCCGCTGCGGCCCGACGCGTACACCACCGGGAAGTCGAGCGCCACGTCGTCGGCTCCCAGGTCGACCAGCAGGTCGAACACCTCGTCGATGACCGCGGACGGGCGGCCGTCGGCGCGATCGCACTTGTTGATGACGACGATCGGCCGAAGGCCGAGCTCGAGCGCCTTGCCCAGCACGAACCGGGTCTGCGGCATCGGGCCCTCGAGGGCGTCCACCAGCAGCAGGCAGCCGTCGGCCATGCGCAGGACGCGCTCCACCTCGCCGCCGAAGTCGGCGTGGCCGGGGGTGTCCAGGATGTTGATCCGGAACTCCTGGCCGGCAAGCGCGCCCGCCTCCGGGCCGAAGACGTAGTTGACGGCGCAGTTCTTCGCCAGGATCGTGATGCCCCGCTCCCGCTCGAGCGGGTTCGAGTCCATCACGCACTCCTGGCCCGGCGCGGACGCCTTGAAGGCACCGGCCTGCTTGAGGAGGGCATCGACCAAGGTGGTCTTGCCGTGGTCGACGTGGGCGATGATGGCGACGTTGCGGAGCGGCATGGGGAGCTCCGCAGTGTAGGGGAAAGTGCGGGAATCCCCGCCGCCTTCCGGAACTTCCCGCAGATCCCTCAGATCCCGTAAAGAGGCCGCACCTTGGCCTCGAGGTGCCGCATGAACGGGTCCGCGGAGAGCGGCTTGCCCGTGACTTCCACGCACAAACGGTCGCTCAACCAGCGTCGGCCCTGCCGGTGCACCGTGGCGTTGAGCCACTCCCGGAGCGGCCGGAACTCCCCGCGGGAGAACCCGTCCTCGATCCCGGGCATCGCGGCCTTGGCTGCCTCGAAGAGCTGGGCCGCGTGCAGGGTGCCCAGCGTGTACGTCGGGAAGTACCCGATCATGCCGCCCGACCAGTGCACGTCCTGGAGGCAGCCGCGTCGGTCGTCGGGGACGTCGAGTCCGAGGTACTCGCGGTAGAGGCCGTTCCACGCGCCGGGCAGGTCGGCGACGGCCAGGGAGCCGGACATCATGGCGCGTTCGAGCTCGAACCGCACCATCACGTGCATGTTGTAGGTGGCCTCGTCGGCGTCCACCCGGATCAGCCCCGGCTCCACCCCGTTGGCGGCCTCGTACACCTGCTCCGCGCTGAAGCGATCCACCGCGTGCCCCAGGAACTCGGGCATCCGCGCACGGGCCCACCGGCAGAACGGCATGCTGCGCCCGACCTGGTTCTCCCAGAGGCGGCTCTGGCTCTCGTGGATCGAGAGGCTGACCGCCTCGCCCATCGGCGTGCCGATCCAGGCCGGGTCAAGGCCCTGTTCGTACATGCCGTGGCCGGACTCGTGCATCGAGCTGCCCAGCCCGTCCAGGAGGCAGTTCGGCGAGTACCGGCTGGTCATGCGAACGTCGTTGCAATGGCTGCCGCCGCAGAACGGGTGCGTGCTCCGGTCGAGGCGCCCGCGCGCGAAGTCGAAGCCGATCGCACCGCACACGAACCGCGCGAACCGCTCTTGCCCGTCGATGTCGACGGCATGGCCGTTGAAGGAGAGGTCGGGCCGCTTCGATGCCCCGCGCACGGCGTCGAGCAAGGGCTGCAGCCGCGCGCGCAGCGGCTGGAACACGGCCGCCACCGAGGCGGCGGTGCATCCGGGCTCGAACCCGTCGGCAAGCGCGTCCCACCGCTCGCCCTTGGCGCGATCCCAGCCGAAGCAATCGGCCTTGCGGCGGTTCAGCTCGACGATGCGCTCGAGCCACGGACGGAATCGGGCGAAATCACTGGCCTTGCGCGCCTCGGCCCACTCGTGCTGGGCGGTGCTCGCGACGGACGCCAATTCCTCCACGAGCTCCGCGGGAAGCTTGGTGGCTCGGTCGTAGTCCCGGCGGCACTCCCGCACGTTCACCCGGTCGGGGTGCGACTCGGGCAGCGCGGACACGGCCTCCTCGGCCCGCGAGAGCGCATCCCCGAGGCGGGGGTCGGTCGCCATCCCGTGCTCGAGCCTCGCCAGCTGCGCCAGCTGCCGGGCACGGTGCTCGAGGCCGCCCGGCGGCATCATCGTCTCCTGGTCCCAGCCGAGGATCGCGGCGGTGCTCCCGAGGAGCCGCGCCTCGCGCGACAGCCCCACCGCCTCGGCGACCGCCGGGTGCGTCCCGCTCGGGTGCTCGGCAAGGCTCACTTGGAGGGCTCGGGCTGGGGCGGAGCGGTGGCCGTGCTGGCGGGCACCTTGGGCTCGATGAACTTGACCACCTCGTCGCGCCGGGTGTCGACGCGGTTCTTGGCGTGATCGATCGCGCCCCAGCCGCGGTTGTCCTTGGCGGTGAGGTCCGCACCGGCATCCATGAGCATGGTGATCTTCTGGACGTCGCCGTAGCCGCACGCCACCAGGAAGGGCGTCATGCCCATCGAGTTGCGCTGCGCAAGGTCGGGCTTGCTCGCCATCAGGATCTTGACCGTCTCGGGCTTTCCGGTGCGCAACGCGCGCATGAACGCGGTCTCCCCGGTCAGCCGGTCGACGGCGTCGGTCTTGGCGCCCTTGGCCACCAGGAGCTCGACGGTCTCCGGCTTGCCCACGCCCGCGGCCCACATCAGCGGGGTCATGCCGTTGACGTCGGTGATGTTCGGGTCGGCGCCGGCGTCGAGGAGGAGCGCAACGGTTTCGGGCGTGCCGAGGCCCGCGCCCCACAGGAGCGGGGACCCCTGCACCTGGTCACGCTCGTTGGGGTTGCCGCCGGCCTTCAGGAGGGCCGCCAGCACCTCGGCCTTCCCGCGCTCGGCGGCGATGGTCACGGGCGTCTTGCCGGTGCGGTCCTTGGCGTTCGGATTGGCCTTCGCCTCGAGCAGCATCGTGACCGTGGCGGCGTTGCCGCTCTCGGCCGCAAAGTGCAGCGCGGTGCGCTTGGACTGCGCATCCTCGGCGTCCGCCGACATGCCCGTGGCCAGCGCCTGCTTGAGCGCCGCCGCGTCGCCCGACCGCGCGGCCAGGATGGTCGCCGGCAGCGGCGCGCCACCCACCACCACGGGCTTCTCGGCGCCGGGCTTGATGGATCGCTTCACCAGGAGCGACAGCTGCGCCGCCTTGGGGTGGTCGGTCAGGATGGCGAGCTTCACGCTGCTGCCGGCCGCCTGCCACTTCTTCCAGTCGATCGCCACCTCGTGCTTGAGCGCGGAGCCCTCGGGGATCGACACCAGCACGTCGGGCGTGGAGCCGCGCACCTTGAAGGGGACGTTGTCGACGCTGGTCAGGGTGACCGAGGTCGGCGGCGCGTCATCGGACGCCGGGCCGTCGATCATGTCCGCCGAGAGCAGGACGAACGCCTTGACGTCGCCCTTGACGGTCAGCAGCTGCGGCGCGTGGCCATCGATCTGGAACGTGACCGTCTTGTTCATCGGCACGCCGGGCTTGGGGCCGGGCTTCATGGTGATGTCCACGGTGGCGGAGGCACCGGGCGCGATCTCCCCGGGAGGCGCGCCGGTGGTCGTGCACCCGCAGCCGGGCACGATGCGATTGATCTTGATGGGCTTGTCGAGGATGTTGAAGATGGTCACCGTGCCGGTCTTGGCGGTGTCGGCGATCATCTCGCCGAGGTCAAGCACCGACGGCTCGAAGCGGATCGCCGGACGGTTGTCCACCGGGGTCGCCGGCGCGTTGGGAGCTTGCAGCATGGCCGGCGCGGCGGCACCGCCCTTGCCCGCCGGCGCCGGACGCGTCGGCGAGAGCTCCGGCGGCACCTGCGCGAGCACGGCGGACGCCGCGGTCAGCGAGGCGAGCGAGGCGAGCACGGCAAGGCGTCGGGCGGCAAGTGGGGTGTTCATGGTGATCGATGGTGGTCGGGGGGTTGAGAGGTGTCCCCGAGGACTTCGGATGCTAGCCGTGATCGGCTGCAGCGATTCGATCCCGGCGCGTTATAGTGCCCTTCCCATGGCCGACCGCTTCGATGCCCTTCCGGAACACCTCCAGCGCCCGCACATCCGTCGATTCCAGCCGATGGTGGCCCCGGCCAAGGCCAAGGACCCCTCCGGTGCCGAGCGGGACATCGCCGTGCTGGTGCTCCAGGACCCGCTTCGGCTGTCGCCGCAGCCCTTCATGATGCCGCTGCAGGGAACGGACCAGCAGCAGGTGCAGGGTGAGTTCGGGCAGTGGATGGGATTCCTGGGTGCCCTCCAGGGCGAGGAGCGGCTCGACGAGATCTTCGGTCGACTGCAGGTGCCCGCCCCCGCGCAGCCGCAGTTGGTGCAGGTGCTGCAGAAGCTCGACGAGATGGGCTACCTCTGGGGCCCGTCCAGCGAGGCGCTCGAGAAGGCCAAGATGGACGCGATCCGTGCCCGCGGCGCCTTCGCCCTGCCGGACGATGCGCGGCGTCCGGAAGTGGCCGAGCAGTTGCGAGCGTTCATGACCGAGGGGCTCGCCAAGGCCGAGGACCCGGAGTTCGACTCGCCGGTCGCCGGCATCGTGGCCCCTCACCTCGATTACGGCCGCGGCGCGGGCAACTACGCGGCCGCCTACAAGTGCTTCGAGACGGGCGCCCGCGAGCGCCCCGACCGCGTGGTGGTGCTGGGCACCAACCACTTCGGCCTCGGCGACGGCGTGGTGATGACGGAGTTCGGCTTCGAGACCCCGCTGGGCGAGGTGCGCCCGGACGCGGCGCTCCTGGAGCGCCTCCGCGACGCCTTCGGCGACAAGCTCTTCAAGGACCAGCTCGACTTCGCCGGCGAGCACTCGGTGGGGCTGCACCTGCCGTGGATCCAGCACCTCTACGGCGACGTTCCGGTGCTTGCGGCGCTCGTGCCCGATCCGACGGTCCCGCTCATCGCCGACGACGGCGCGCGAGTCGGCGCCCAGGAGTTCGCCGCGGCGCTGCGTTCGGTGCTCTCGCAGGCCGGCGGGCGCACGCTGGTCGTTTCGAGCGCCGACCTGAGCCACGTCGGGCCGCAGTTCGGCGACGCAGGCGCGCTCGATGCCGCGCGCCGCGCCGGGATCGAGGCGCACGACCGCGAACTGCTCGGCGAGTTCATCGAGGGACCGGAACGGTTGCTCGCGCGCATCGCATCCAAGGGCAACGCCAGCCGCTGGTGCTCGATCGGCAACATGTTCGTCGCCGCCAGCGCCCTGCCCCACGGCTCGCGCGAGGTCGTCAAGTATGAGCAGTCCGCCGACCCGAACGGCGGCCACCTGGTGTCGAGCGCGGCGGTGGCCTTCCTGGCCTGACGGCGCCACGCCGCCCGCGCCGTCCGCGCACGCGGGAATGGCCGCAGTCGCTCGGACAGGCACGGCCTCCGGCCGTGAACTCGCTTGGTGCGGCCATTCCCGCGCGCGCTTGCGTTTGCGACGGCGTGCGCGTCAGGACGGCGGCGTGGCGGGCAGGCCGGCGCGATCCATCACGGCCTTGAGGTCGCTCCACACCTGGCGGCGGACCTCCAGCGTGTAGGTGCGCAGGATGTACGCCGGGTGGTACGTGGGCATCACCGGGATCGGTGCGAGGTCGGCGCCCGCAGGGGGCTTCCACTCGTGCCAGTTGCCGCGTACCCGCGTGATGCCGGTCTCGACGCCGAGCAGGAACCGCAGCGCCGACCCGCCGAGGGTGACGAGCACGGTCGGGCGCACGGCCAGGATCTGCTCGACCAGGTACGGGCCGCACCGCGCGGCTTCGTCCGGAAGCGGCGTTCGATTGCCGGGCGGGCGCGTCTTCAGCACGTTGGCGATGTACGCGTCGGCGCGCGCGAGCCCCATGGCGGCGATCATCTCGTCGAGCTTCTGCCCGGCCTGGCCGACGAATGGCCGTCCCTCGAGGTCCTCGGTCTCGCCCGGAGCCTCGCCGACGAAGAACACCTTGGCCCCGGGCGAGCCTTCCCCGAAGACGATCGAGCGGTGCGTGGTCGACCGCGTGCAATGCGGGCACCTGGCCGCGTGGCGCGCTTCGATGTCCGCCAGCAGCGCCGAGCGCCCCCCGTGGTCATCGGTGCCCCGGAGCACGCGAGGATCGAACGCGTGAGGCTCGGCATCGACGATTGCCGCGGGGCCGTGCGGCGCAGCCACTGCGGCAATCGTCGCGGGGCGTGCGACAGCGACCGGACGCGGCGTCGGCGCCGGCGTCGGCGCCTCGAGCTGAGGCGTGGCGCCCGGTTCGGCCACCCAAGTCGATGCGGTCCACGCGCGAGGCGTGACGTCCAGGCCGATCGCCCGGTCGAACGCCGCCAGCACCTGCGGCAGCGTGCGGCGGGGAGCGGAGTGCTCGGCGGCGGCCACGGGCGTCACTCGTCAGCGCGAGCCACCGCGCGACGCTCCGGCCTTCGCCGCGCTCTCGGGCAGCTGCACCATCGACTGCGTGCGGAGCACCAGCCCCGAGGCCGCGCGCAGGTGGTAGCCCTGCACGTGGAGCTCGTTGCGGAAGCGCTGCAGGTCGATCAGGCTCAGGTTGGGCTTGCCGTTGGGCTCGGTCCAGGCCACCACCAGCGAGTCGCTGTCGCGGCCATGCTGCAGCATCTCCTTGTACGTGCCGAGGTACAGGTGGTCGCTGAGCGCCTCCGACTGGATGGCGGTCATGTAGTTGATGCCCTCGGCCACCTTGTCCTCGTGCTCGTGCTCGCCCACGCAGGGGAGCGTGCCGGACAGGCCGCGGTCGGGCAAGGAGGTCGGGTTGTCCACGACCACCTCGCAGAAGGTGTTGGTGCCGTCCTGGAAGCGCACGCAGTGGCCGCCCCGGAAGATCCAGCCCTCGAACTCGTAGAGCCCGTGCTCGATCTTGCGGCGTGCCTCGATCCCGAAGAACTCGGGGTGCACGGCGCGCCGGTACAGGAGCATCGCGTACGTGTACGGGTGCGGGGCCTTGGTGGCGTTCAGGTTGGTCTCGAGCGGGTCGTTCATGGCGTGTGGGGGCGTCCGGTGACGCGATTTCGGCCATTGTCGCGGTCCTGAACGGGAACACAACCCCCCATTTGGACGGAATTGACCGTTTCTGCGATGCCCGGGCCCCCCTTGTCGGAGGGCCCGGGCGTGCAGTGCGGGCGGCGTGGACGGTAAGCCGGATTCTGTCGGCGGTTCCCCGCGAAGGAAACCGCGTGCAGCCATTTCTCTCGACCGCCCGTTGCCGGGCGGCTCATGCACGCGACCCGTCCCGAAGCCCGTGGGCACGGGAGCCGGCGGAGACCGCCGGCCGGGACTGCTTGCGCTTGCACGCGATGGGGTTTGCCGTGCCCTTCCCGTCGCCGGGAAGGCGGTGCGCTCTTACCGCACCGTTTCACCCTTGCCACGCGCGCCCGAGGGCGCCGTTCGGCGGTTTGCTTTCTGTTGCACTTTCCCGCATGCGCGCCCGCGCGCATGGGTGGCCGTTAGCCACCATCGTGCCCAACCGTGTCCGGACTTTCCTCCGGCGGCACGAGGCCACCGGCGGCTGCATGTCCACGATTCAGATGGTAGCCGTGCGGAGGTGCGCGGCGAAGCGGTTGGCCGTCCGTGGTCAGCCGGCGCTGATGCCGGTGATCTTCACGCGCAGGTACTCCTGCCGGTGGCCCGCCTGGCGGCGATAGCCCTTGCGGCGCTTGTACTTGCCGGTGCGCAGCTTCTCGCCGCGGGCCTCGCCCATGATCTCGGCCGTGACGGTGGCTCCGCTGAGGTACGGCATGCCGAGCTTGGCGGCGGTGCCGTCGGCGGCGCCGACGGCGAGCACCTTGTCGAACGAGAGGGTCTTGGTGCCCTCCTCGACGGCGCGCGAGTCCAGGTCGACCTCGTCGCCGACGTTGACCTTGATCTGGGTTCCGCTGTCCTCGAAGATCGCGTACACGGTGATGCTCCTTGCAGGCCCGAGGGCCGGATGGCCCGTCACGGGGAATCGCAGAGTGTAGCGAATCCGGCCGGTGCCTTCCAGTCCCCTGCCGTTTCCGCGGGTCGGGCGGGAGAATGACCCCCGAAAGGCGTGGAAGCGCCCGGAGTTACCCGGACGCTCCGCAGCCATCTCAATGCCGGCGACAGGAATCGAACCTGCACGGGGTTTTCAATCCCGGCGGATTTTGAATCCGCTGCGTCTGCCAGTTCCGCCACGCCGGCCTGTGGGGCGCGAAGTCTACCTCGTCCGCCGCCGTTGGCGCACCCGTCGATGGCTCACTCGTCGCCGAGGGCCGCCATCGTGTAGTTGGGGCTTTCCTTGGTGATCTGGATGTCGTGGGGGTGGTTCTCGACGAGCGTCGCCCCCGACACGCGCACGAACCGGGACGTGCGCCGGAAGTCGTCGAGGTTGGCCGCCCCGCAGTAGCCCATGCTCGAACGGAGCCCGCCCACCATCTGGTAGACGAACTCGCTGAGGCGGCCGCGGTACGGCACGCGGCCTTCGACGCCCTCGGGGACGTACTTGCGCGTGTCGGTGACGGAGGCCTGGCCGTAGCGGTCGGAACTGCCCTTCATCATCGCGCCCTCGCTGCCCATGCCGCGATAGGTCTTGAAACGCCGGCCGCGGTGGATGACCAGCTCGCCCGGGCTCTCGTCGAGACCGGCGAAGAGGCTGCCGAGCATCACGCTGCCGGCGCCCGCCGCGATCGCCTTGGCGATGTCGCCCGAGAGCCGGATGCCGCCGTCGGCGATCACGGGCACCTGTCCCGCCACGCCCTCCACCGCGTTCATGATGGCGGTGACCTGGGGCACGCCCACGCCGGTCACCACGCGCGTCGTGCAGATGGAGCCGGGGCCGATGCCCACCTTCACGGCATCGGCGCCCGCGTCCGCGAGCGCACGCGCGCCGTCGGCGGTGCCGACGTTGCCGGCGATCACGTCGATCCCGAACCGCTTCTTGATCTCGCTGACCGTGCGCAGCACGTTGAGGCTGTGCCCGTGCGCCGTGTCGACCACGATCACGTCGACCTCGGCGGCCACCAGGCGCTCGGCGCGCTCGAATTGCAGCACTCCCACCGCGGCACCCACACGCAGCCGGCCGCGCGCGTCGCGGCACGCCTGGGGATGGCGGGTGAAGTTGTCGATGTCGCGCATCGTGATCAGGCCGGTGAGGAGGCCGGCGCGGTCCACGAGGAGCAGTTTCTCCACCCGCCCGCGGTTGAGGATCGCCTCCGCGGCGGCCGGGCTGGTCTCCGCGGGCGCGGTGACCAGCTTGTCCTTGGTCATCACGTCGTCGACCGTGGTGCTCTCGGGAACGTCCACGAAGCGAATGTCGCGCCGCGTCAGGATGCCGACCACGGGCGTTCGCCGCGTGCCGTCCACCGTGACCGGGAATCCGCTGACGCCGTGCTGGGCCATCAGCTGCTGCGCGCGGTGCACGGTGTCCGACGGGCTCAGGATGACGGGATCGGTGATGACCCCGTTCTCCGACCGCTTCACCTTCTGGACCTCCAGGGCCTGGCGCTCCGGGGCCATGTTCTTGTGGACGATGCCGATGCCGCCCTCCTGGGCCAGCGCGATCGCCAAGGTGGACTCGGTGACCGTGTCCATCGGCGCGGAGAGCAGCGGGATGTTGAGGGCGATCCGGCGCGTCAGCTGGGTGCGGGTGTCGGCCGCGTCCGGGGTGATCTCGCTGTAGGCCGGAACCAGCAGGACGTCGTCGAAGGTGATTCCGTCCTGGACGATCTTGTGATCCATCTCGGAAGTCTAGCGGGGCCGCCCCCGCGGCCCGATTCCCGGACCACGCGCGGTTCGTGCTACGCTTGCGGGCTACCCCCTGGCCGGGCTGCGGGGCGGCTGGGCGGGCGCGAGCGCCGGCCCGGGATCGGGCCGACGCGGCCCGGGGCCGCCGCGTGGAACCGTCCGGGCGCCCCCTGCGGAGGTCCCCTGCCGTGTCAGGCCACGACGGAAAGCAGTTTCTCACCAGCCCGATCAACCTGACCGGACGCGGTACGCAGCCCGGCGAGGGCAAGAAGGCGTGGACCCTCTGGCTGTCCGCCATCATCAAGTTCGGCGGCAGCGACCTCATCGTCAAGAGCGACCTCAAGCCGCGCATCCGCCACCGGGGCGTGCTCAAGGACCTCGAGACCGACGTGGTCACCCAGGACCTGATGTTCCAGGTCGCGAAGGACGTGCTCGACGCCGGCCAGCAGGACCAGTTCTGCCGCAAGGGGTCGATGGACTTCGCGTACGACTACGACGAGAAGAACCGGTTCCGCGTGAACCTCTTCATGGCGCGCGGCAAGCCGGCGGTGGCCGCGCGACTGATCACCAGCAACATCAAGCGCTTCGAGGACCTGTACCTGCCGCCGATCCTCGGCGACGTGGCGATGAGCGCGCAGGGACTGGTGCTCTTCTCCGGCGTCACCGGCAGCGGCAAGTCCACCTCGATCGCATCGATGCTGCAGTACGTCAACGAGCGCAAGAAGGTCCACATCGTCACGATCGAGGACCCGATCGAGTACATCTTCAAGGACGACAAGGCCACGATCAACCAGCGCGAGGTGGGCATCGACTGCGTCAACTTCAACGACGCGCTGCGCGCCCTGGTCCGCGAGAACCCCGACATCGCGCTGGTGGGCGAGATGCGCGACTACGAGACGTTCGAGGCCGCCGTGCGCGCCGCCGAGACGGGCCACATGGTGTTCGGCACCATCCACGCCTCGAGCGCCTGGCAGACCTTCGGCCGCATCTACGACCTGTTCCCCGTCAACGAGCGCGAGCAGATCCGCAAGCTGCTGGCCTACAACCTGCGGGCGATCATCTACCAGAAGCTGCTGCCGACGCTGCACGCGGACATCGCGCGCATCCCGGCGCTGGAGATCCTCATCAACACGCCCGCGGTGCAGAAGTACATCCTGGAGGGTCGCGAGGGCGAGCTGCTCGACGTCATCAAGGGCCGCGACGCCGGCATGATCGACTTCACCAGCTCGCTGGTGGACCTGGTCGAGAAGGAGTACATCCACCAGAGCGTGGCGCTCCAGTCGACCCCGAAGCCCGAGGAGCTGCGGATGCGGCTCAAGGGCATCTCGCAGGGCGCATCCATGGTCGGCAAGGGAGCCTGAACCCCGTGAACCCGCACACCGCATCCCTCATGCTCGCGGAGACCGCCGTCCCGGTGTTCCTGATGAGCGTGGCCAAGCCGCTCGTCACGCTGGCGGCATTCGTGCCGTACGCCGCGATCGTCTCGGGCAAGCTCGAGAAGGACGCCGGCTACTACAACCTGAAGCCCATCCGCTGGGCGCTGATCTTCCTGGGGTTCGGCACCGCGGCGCTGCTGGCCGCGCTCCTGATCCCCACCTGGTTCGCCGGGTTCCCGGTGATGCTCGCGCTGATGGTGGCGCCGTGCGCGTGGTACATGAGCTTCCGCAACAAGGCGCTCGCGGGAACCAAGGCGAAGCCGCTCACCTTCCTCGACATCGACTTCGGCAAGATGGCCGCCGCGCGACGCGCGAAGGCGGCGCGGGCCGCGGCCACCCTGCGCTTCCAGGCGAAGGACCGGTCGGAGCGAGCGGTCCCGGATCGCAAGGATCCGGCGTTCGAGGCCTACGCGGAGCTCGAGAAGCTGCTGCTGGCCGCCATGGAGGCACGGGCGAGCCGGATCGAGGTCGGCCTGACCAAGCAGGGCGCGCAGGTGATGCTGGTGGTGGACTCGGTGCGCGTGCGCCGCGACCCGATCGCCGGGGACCTCGGCACCCGGACGGTGGACATGCTGAAGGGCTTCGCCGAGCTCGACCCCGCCGAGCGACGCAAGATGCAGCGCGGCACCGCGGCGATCCTCCGCGACGGCGACCGCACCGTGCTCACCGTCAGCAGCGTGGGATCGATGCAGGGCGAGACGCTCCGCATCGACTTCGAGCGCGAGAAGCAGCTGGCGATCCCGGCCGCCAAGCTCGGCATGACCGAGCAGCAGCAGAAGCTCCTCGACGACACGCTCCTCAGCAACCCGCGCGGCGTGGTGCTGGTTGGCGCGAAGGCCGGCCAGGGCCTCACCACCCTGGCGTACTCGTTGCTCGGCCGGCACGACGCGCTGATCTCCAACATCAAGACCATCGAGCGTCGCGTGGAGCGCAACGTCGACGGCGTCGAGCACATGGAGTTCGACGGCGCCAAGGCCGACTGGGCGACCCAGCTCCAGACCCTGGTGCGCCGTGGCCCGGACGTGATCTTCACGGCGGACATCGCCGACCCCGGCACGGCCAAGGTGGTGTGCTCGCCGAACGCGGGGGAGACGCTCTTCTACGTCGGCCTTCCCTCCGACAGCGTGATCGACGTGCTCGGGGCGTGGATCAAGGCCGTCGGCGACCCCAAGGCGGCCTCGGGCCGGCTGCGGGTGTTCGTCGGCCAGCGGCTGGTCCGCAAGCTGTGCATGACCTGCCGTGCCGAGTACGTCCCCGGCGCGGCCGAGGCGAAGATGCTGGCGATCCCCGCCGGCAAGAACGTCAAGGTCTACAAGCAGACCGGCAAGGTGCTCATCAAGGATCAGCCGGCCGAGTGCCCCACCTGCAAGGGATCGGGCTTCGTCGGCGTCACCGCGGCGATCGAGGTGCTGCCGTTCGACGACCAGGCGCGCGAGCTGTTGGCCGCCGGCGACGTCAAGGGCGCGGTGCAGCACTGCCGCCGCACGTTCAAGTGCCCGTCGGTGCAGGATGCGGCGCTCCTGAAGGTTCGTGCCGGCGAGACCAGCTTCGACGAGGTCAAGCGCGTGTTCGCGCCGCCGGCCACCGCCGCCCCGGCGGCCGCCGCGGGTGCCAAGCCCGCCGCCGCCGCGAAGCCCGCCGCCACGCCGGCCGCCCCGGCATCCAAGCCCAAGGCCTGAGGAACGACGCGCCATGTACATCTCGCTCATCGCCTTCGCGTCCGTCCTGCTGATCGCCTACTGGTGGTCGAACGCCGGCGCATTCAGTGCGTTGATCCACCTGCTGTGCGTGATCACCGCCGGCGCCCTCGCCTTCGCCTTGTGGGAGCCCATCGCCTACGCCGTGATGGAGCGAGGCATGGACGGCCACGGCAAGGGCATCGCGCTGGCCGGCACCTTCATCGTGACGCTCGCGGTGCTGCGCTTCGTGACCGACAAGGTGATCCCGATGAACCTCACGATCCCCCGCGCGGCGGACATCGTGGTCGGTGGCCTGTTCGGCGCCTGCTCGGGAGTGCTGTCGGTGGGCCTGGTGCTGATCTCGTTCGGCTACTTCCAGTCGACGGTGACGATCTTCGACTGGACGGGCTGGTCGCGCCGGACCGACGTGCCGATCGCGCCGACCTTCGGATCGGACAACGCCCCGGGACTGGCGCTCGTCTCGGCGACCTCGGGCTTCTTCAACTACCTGTCCTGGGGCGCGTACACGCCGTGGCTCGGCGGCGGCACGCTCGGCACGCACGCGCCCGACCTGGTGCGCACCTCCGCGTCCCTGAACCGCGACTCCACCTCGGAAGGCCTCGGTCGCATCGGCATCCAGCCTTCGGCGATCAGCGGCCTGAAGCTCCTCGACGTGCCGTCGGTGGCCCTCAACGCGGGCGTCGGCACGGCACCCGAGGCGGCGTGGGCCGTGGCCTTCACCGTGGCGCAGGACGGCTTCGACGGCGGCGGGCAGCAGTTCCTGCTCTCGGCGTCCCAGGCGCGCGTGATCGGCGACGGCAAGGGCGGCCGCAACGCCACCGTGGCCTATCCGCTGTCCTGGGTCCAGGGCGTGGCGGGGGGCGGGCTGAAGCAGTTCTACTTCAGCTCCGTGAGCAACGTGGCGACGTCGATCCCCGCACAGGGCGAAGGCTCGTTCGTCCTGCTCTTCCCCAAGTCGGCGTTGAACGGCCAGCAGCCCAAGTTCATCGAGATCAAGGGCGCCCGCTTCCGGGCGCCGGCGGCGGCGCCCGCGGGCGACATCCTGGGCGGCGTGTCCACGGCCGCGGCCTCCGACGCCGGCGCGGAGATGGACGACGATGCCACCAACATCGATCGACTGATCGAGTTCCCCGATCCCACCTACGCCATCGGCGGCACGGTGATCAACTCGAACGACAAGGGCGGCCTGCAGCTCGACAAGTCGAACTTCATCATCGGCGGCGAGCAGAAGTTCCCGCGCAACTCGAGCGCCGCGGTGTCCACGGACCTGCGCGTGCGCGGGTTCCAGGTGTCGCCCGAGCAGCGCATCCTGCGGCTCGATGCGCGCGCCGTGCGGGGCGGCGTGCGCATCTTCCCCGACCTGAACCAGTGGATCCGCACGGCCGGCGCCGAGGCGCAGGACGCCCGCGTGGCCGTGGTGGACGAGTCGGGCGCCAAGTACTTCGCCGTGGGACTCGTCGAGGACGACGGCCAGTGGGTGTTCGTGAAGAGCATGGGCGGCAAGCCGCTGCGCCTGCGCGACATCCCGATCCAGCCGCTCGGCAGCGGCAAGAAGCTGTACCTGCACTTCCGGGTGCCGGGCGGCGTCAACGTTCGATCGCTGGTGCTCGCCGCATCCAGCGGCGACCGCGTCGTCAACACCATCAACCTCGCCGTTCCGGCACGGGACTGATCCATGGCTTCCGAAGCATCGATCGAGCATCGCCTTCCGTTCGCGTCCGCCCGGGCGTACCTCTCCTGCGTCGCCCTGACGGCGATCGCGGCCGCCGTGGCGATCGCCTCGCCGTCGTCGGCCGCCGCGCCCGCGCCGCTCCAGGACGAGGAAGTGACCGCCCCGCCCCAGCCTGACCAAGGCCTGACCTATTCGTCCCCCGTGGGCGGGTACGGGCTCATGGCGCTGGCCGGTGCCGCGCTGATCGGCGTGAGCCTGCTCCCCTCCAAGCGCGGGCACCAGGACTGAACCATGGATCGCCGCGGCTCGGCGCCGTCCGGCCCGGCCAGGCGCCCCCGATGGGCGGCGTTGGCGGTCGCGGTGCCGGCGTGCGCCGCGGTCGCCGCCTGGCAGCCCGGCGACCGCGCGCCGATCCCCGCCACCGCGGCCGACTTCCACGCACCGGGCACGCAGCCCGATCCGACGATCGACCCGTTCTACGAGGGAATCGGCTGCGCCAGCTGCCACGGCAGCTACGACGCGAACACCGCCCCGTTCCGGTCATGGATCGCCAGCATGATGGCGCAGAGCGCGCGCGACCCGATCTGGCAGGCGTCCGTGACGATCGCCAACCAGGACGTGGAGTCCGCCGGCCAGGCGTGCATCCGCTGCCACGCGCCCACCGCGTGGCTCGGTGACCGCCACGGCGACGGCACCATCGACGGATTCAAGTATCTCCCGGACTTCGACGGCGTCACGTGCACGTTCTGCCACCGGATGGTGAATCCCGATCCCGCGGGCCCGGCTGCCGCCGGCTACCCGACCAACGATCCGTTCGACGCGGATCCGGACGGCGAGGTGCTCGCGCCGCTCGCGGAGCTTGGGCTGGTGCCCGGGCCCGGCCAACGGGGAAACGGGACCTACGTCATCGACCCGCGCGACGTCCGTCGCGGTCCCTTCGAGGATGTTCCCGTCAATTACCACGGCGTGCCGCTGCACTACTCGCCGTTCCACTCCACGAGCGAGATGTGCGGCACGTGCCACGACGTCAGCAACGCCATCACCGTGCGCCGCCCGGACGGCACGTGGGGCCTGGACGCGCCCGGCACGCCGCACCCCACCGGGCACGTGCACGACATGTTCCCCGAGCAGCGCACGTACAGCGAGTGGCTGCACAGCGACTTCGCCCGCGGCGGCGTCGACTATCCGGACCGACGCTTCGGCGGGAACCACCCCACCGGTCGGATGCAGTCGTGCCAGGACTGCCACATGCCCGATCACGCGGGCGCGGGGTGCGTGCTCCACATCGGCACCGAGTTCGAGCGCCCCGATGTCCCGCAGCACGGCTTCGCCGGCGCGAACTCGTGGGTCGTGCGCGCCGTCCGGCACCAGCTCGGCGACAAGGCCAACGACGTGGGCCTGCGCCAGAGCCGCGTCGACGAGGCGATCGCCCGCAACGTGGCCATGCTCCGCGACGCCAGCGACATGGAGGTGGTGCAGGAAGGCCCGCGCATCCGCGTCCGCGTCATCAACCGCTCGGGCCACAAGCTGCCCACGGGCATCAGCGAAGGTCGGCGGATGTGGATCCAGGTGCGGTTCCTCGATGCCGGCGGCGCGGTCCTCGCCGAGAGCGGCGCGTACGACTTTGCCACGGGCACCCTGCTCGACCCGGGCGCCAAGCAGTACGGCGCGCACATGGTGACCGCCGGCGAGCTCGCGCAGGCCGCCGGCCTGCCCGACCCGACCGACTTCCATGTGGCGCTCCTCAACAAGGTGGCGTCGGACAACCGCATCCCGCCCGAGGGGTTCCGGAACGCCGAGTACGCCGCGTTCGGGGGCGCGCCCGTGGGCGCGGTCTATGCCGATGGCCAGCACTGGGACGACACGCGGTACGACGTGCCCGCCGGCGCCGCGCAGGCCGTGGCGACGCTCTGGCACCAGACCACCACCCGCGAGTACGCCGAGTTCCTCCGCGACGAGAACCGCACCGACGACCGCGGCCAGGTGGCCTACGACCTCTGGGTGCGGTTCGGGCGCAGCGCCCCGGTCGACATGGACACCGCCGTCCTCGCCCTCGGCCCGACGTGCGTTCCGGCCGACCTCGACTGCAGCGGCGCGGTCGACGGCCACGACCTCGGGATCCTGCTCGCCGCGTGGGGCACGCCGGGCGCCGACCTCGACGGGGACGGCGTGACGTCGGGATCCGACCTCGGCATCCTCCTCAACGCGTGGTGAGGCTCAACCGGCGGCGACGGCTTCCTGCTGCTTCAGCCATCGCTCCACGTAGTGGATGTCGTGGTTGGCGGACCGGAAGTCGGGGTGATCGAGGATCTTCAGGTGCAGCGGGATCGTCGTCCGGACCGGGCCGATGCGGAACTCGCGCAGCGCGCCCTTCAGCCGCTCGATGCAGGTGTCGCGGTCGGGGGCATGCACGATCAGCTTGCCGATCATCGAGTCGTAGTTCGGCGGGATGCGGTACCCGGTGCGCGCGTGCGTGTCGAGGCGGACGCCGGGGCCGCCCGGGGCGCTCCACGTGTCGATGAGGCCGGCCTGGGGCATGAACCCGCGGTCGGGGTCCTCGGCGTTGATGCGGACCTCGATCGCGTGGCCGTTCACGCGGATGTCGTCCTGGGTGAACGGCAGCGGCTCGCCGGCGGCGACCCGGATGCCGGTCTTCACGATGTCGACGCCGGTGATCATCTCGGTCACCGGATGCTCCACCTGCACGCGGGTGTTCACCTCGAGCATGTAGAAGTTCTGGGAGCGGTCCATCAGGAACTCGCACGTGGCCGCTCCCGAGTACCGCGCCTCGCGGATCAACGCCGCCGCGCTGCGGCACACGGCGTCGCGCTTGGCCGGGTCGACGCCCGGGGCCGGGGCCTCCTCGACCAGCTTCTGGTGGCGCCGCTGGCTCGAGCAGTCGCGCTCGTAGAGGTGCACCGCGTGGCCGTGCTTGTCGCCGATCACCTGCACCTCGAAGTGCCGCGCGTGCTCGAGGAACTTCTCGACGTAGACGCCGCCGTCGCCGAACGCCGCGGCGGCCTCCTGGCGGGCGGCCTCGATGCCGGCGCGCAGCTGCGACTCGTCGCGCGCGATGCGCATGCCGCGGCCTCCTCCGCCCGCGCGAGCCTTGACGATGACCGGGTAGCCGATCTCCTGCGCCACGGCGCAGGCCTCGTCGATGTCCTCGATGGCGTCCTCGGTGCCGGGGAACGTCGGCGTTCCGGTCTGGCGGGCCAGGCGCTTGCAGTTCACCTTGTCGCCGAGCGTGTGCATGGCCTCGGGGCTTGGGCCGATGAACTCGAAGCCGGAGTCGCGGCAGACCTCGGCGAAGTGCGCGTTCTCGCTGAGGAACCCGTAGCCCGGGTGAATGGCGTCGGCGTGCGTCATCTCCGCGGCGGCGATGAGCCGGTCGATGCGGAGGTACGACTCCTTCGACGGTCCCGGCCCGATGCACACGGCGCGATCCGCCTGCTCGAGCCACGGGCCACCGCGATCGGCGGTGGAGTGCACGCAGACCGTCTGGATGCCGAGCTCGCGGCAGGCGCGGATGATGCGGAGTGCGATTTCGCCGCGGTTGGCGATGAGGACGCGCTTGAACATGGTGGATCTCCGTCGGGCGGGTCGGGCGGCGCGGTCAGTTGGGCTTGATCATGAACAGCGGCTGGCCGAACTCGACGGCCTGCCCGCTCTGGACCAGCACCTTGACGACCGTCCCGGATCGCTCGGCCTTGATCTCGTTGAAGATCTTCATCGCCTCCACCAGGCACACCACCGAGTTGGGGCCGACCTGCGCGCCCGCCGTAACGAAGGGGGGCTTGTCCGGGCTCGAGGCGGCGTAGAAGGTGCCCACCATCGGGCTCTCGATCGCGACCAAGCCGGCGTCCGCGTCGGCGGCCGGTGCGGGCGCGGGCGCGGCGGCGGGCGGTGCGGCCGCGGCCACGGGCGCCGCGACGGGCGCGGCCACCATCGGCGCGTGCACGACCTGCGGCGCCGACTGCAGGCTCGCGCGACGGATCGTGACCTGCTCGTCCTTGTCGCGGAGGTCCAGTTCGGTGAGGTCGCTCGTGGTCATCAGGCGCACGAGTTCCTTGAGCTTGCGGATGTCAATCATGGCGAAACATGATAGCGATATCCGGAATCATGCGACGATCCTGCGGGAATCCCCGGCGATCGTGTTGGGTTCCGTCAGTCTTGGGGCGCGCCCCACGGCTGCAGCGCACGGCACGGCCCAAGGACCTCGCGGAGGAGCATGGCCTGCCGCAGCCCCTGCCGACCGCGCAAGGAGATGACGGGCCGCCGGCCGGAAGTGGAATGGGGGCCGATCACCCCAGCCGGCGCGGGCGCCGACGGGTTGCGCGCCGACGCCGCGGCCAGTGACAACGCCTGGGCCTTGGCCTGCGCTTCCATTCGTGCGAGCGCCTCGGCGTGCGTTCGGGCCTGGGCTTGCCGTCGTGCCTTGGCATCGGCTGCAGCCTGCGCCTCGGCCTTGGCCTTGGCGCGGGCCTTGACCTGCTCGGAGAGCTTGGCCTCCTGGCGCGCCTTGGCTCGGGCTGCTCGCCGCTCCTGTGCCTCCGCCTTCGCGCGCTCCAGCGCCCGGTCGGCCGGTGCTCGCGAGCCCTCCGCAGCGGGCGCGGTGGGCGGCGCGGCGCTCCCGCCGCGCGCGGCCGTGGCCATGGTGGGTCGTGAGATCGACTCCTTGGCCGCCCGGGCAGCGTTGGCGTCGTTCCACTTCTTCCACAGGGCGATCGCCGCGTTGCCGAGCACCACGAGCAGGAAGATGATCGTCTCGGTCTTCATGCGTTGTCCGTTCGTCGCGAGCGGACCAGACCGAGTGTAGCCGGGTAGTCGATCGCCATGACGCGGGCGCCGTCTGCACCTGCCGCCATCCTCACCCGGGTGCCCAAGGCGGTGGCCACGCTCTCTTCGGTGAGCACGCGGTCGGCATCGCCTGCCGCAGCCATCTGCCCGTCGCGCAGGCACCACACCTGGTCGGCCACGGCGGCGGCCATCGACAGGTCGTGGATCGCGACCAGCACGGTCGATCCCGCCTTCGCCACCTCGCGGACGGCGTCCGCGAGCCGCGCCGCCTCCGGTGGATCCACGCCGGACCACGGCTCATCCAGGAGCAGCGCGCCGCCCGCGCGATGGTGGTGCAGTGCCCGGGCGAACGCGACGCGTTGCTGTTGCCCGCCGCTGAGGGTGGCCAGCCTTTGGTCGGCGCGATCCCGCAACCCCACCACCTCCAAGGCCGACTCGACTTCGCCGGGACCGTCCGGGGACATGACCCGGCCGATCGCGACCGCCTCGCGCACCGTGAAGGGCGCCGCCGCATCCGGTCGTTGCGGCAGCAGCGTGAGCCGCCCCTGACGCCACCATCGTGCCGGCGGGTCGATCGGCGTTCCCCCCACCGTGATCGATCCCGTGTCGGGGCGATCCAGTCCCGCGGCCAGGCGCATGAGCGAAGACTTGCCGCTGCCGTTGTGCCCGATCAGCGCGGTCACCTGCCCAGCCGGTGCGTGCGCGGCGTCGATCCGCAGCTCGAACGCGCCCCGGCGCCAACGGACCGCGTGCAGTTCCAGTCCGCGCCCGCTCATCGGGTCCACCCCCACGACATGCGGCGCAACAGCACAAGGAACGCACCTCCGCCGACGGCCGCGGTCACCGCGCCGAGCGGCAATCGCCCGCCCGACACGTCGACCCACTGCCGCACCGCATCCGCGCCCACCAGCAACGCGGCCCCGACGACCGCCGACGCCACCACCATCCCGCGATGACGCGCTCCCACCGCGGCGCGGGCCAGGTGCGGTGCCAGGAGCCCGATGAACGCGATGGGGCCGCACAGCATCACCGTGCACGCGGTGGTCACCCCGCTCGCCACCAGCAGCACGGCGCGCGTCATGCCCAGCGGCACGCCCAGCGTGCGTGCTTCATCGTCGCCGAGGGCCGCGGCGTCGAGCCGTGGTCCCCAGAGGCTCGCGAGCGCGGTGAGTGCCAACGCGGACGCGGCGCACGTGGCCAGCAGTGCGGGCTCCGGAGTGTCCGGGATCCGGCCGAAGAGCCACGCCGCCAGCATGCCTCGGCGCTCGGGCCCGAGCATCGACTCCGCCAGCACCGACACCGCCGCCGCCACCGTTCCCACCACGATGCCGCCGAGCACCATGGTGACCGGTTCGACGCGTCCGTGACGGACGGAGAGCGCAAGCACCGCGGCGAGCGCCGCGAGCGCGCCGATTGCCGCGGGCACCACCGCGCTCGTGCCCGACGGCGCCGCCGCGCCTGCGGCCGCCGCGATCACGGAGGCGATCGCCACGCCGGCACCCGCCCCGCTCGACACCCCCAGCACGAAGGGAGATGCCAGCGGATTTCGCAGGAGCGACTGCAGCACGGCGCCGGCAGCGCCGAGGCCGGCCCCGGCGGCCAGCGCCGATCCCGCGGCCCACAACCGAAACGAGCCGAGCGGCGATTCCGGCCAGCCCACGGCAACGGCACCATCAAGTGAGCGCACCACCAGCAGCCGGGCCGCCACTGCGGCGACGGCCACGCCGGCCACCAGCGCCACGCCCGTGCGGCGGTTCATGGGGTCGCCTCCTCCGCAGCCTCGGGTGCCGAGGCCGGCCCGCCCCCGCACGCGGCCCGCAGCAGCGTGGGGCCATCGACCAGCATGGCCACGCCCGGCTCCAGGAGCGGCGTGGCGTTCGGCAGCGCGCATGCCGTTCCCAGCGCGGCCATCCACGCGGGCGATGCCGGGGCGCCCAGCAGCAGCACGCGTTCGGGTCGCAGCCGCACCACGTCCTCCGCCGACAGCACGGGATAGCCCTCGGCGAGGACCGCGTTCGTTCCGCCCATGGCCGACCACAGCCCGTCGACGAAGGTCCCGCTGCCGAACGCGCTCGGCGGGTCCGCGGAGAAGAGGAAGAGGGTCGGACCGCCGCCGACCCGGCGCTCCACCTCCGTTGCATGGCGATCCAGCACCGCCGCCGCCGCGCCGGCCGCGCCCGCGCATCCGCCGGCCTCGAGCGCCTGGCCGAGCGAGCGCACCATGTCCTTGACGTCCGCCAGCGAGTTCAGGTGCCGTTCGTAGAGTTGCGCACCCAGCGAGGCGCACAGTTCGGCGAGCGCCGGGTCGGGCAGGCTCGATTGCCGGAGGACCAACGTCGGGCGGAGCGCGGCGATCGCCTCCAGGTTGCGCTCGGTGAGCGATCCGACCACCGGAGCATCGGGCGCTGCGCACCACGGCGTGCGCCCGACGATCGCCTCGGCGGCTCCGAGGGCGATCGCGGAGTGGCTCAAGGCCGGGCTCAACGAGACCACCCGAAGCCCGCCCCGGGCCGGGCGCGCGGTCGCGTCGCGACGGTCATCGGCGCACGCCGTCGCGATCGCCCCGGCCGCGGCGATCGCGAACGCGGCCGCCCACGGCGCGGCACGCCGCACCCGACGGATGCAGGCCGTGCTGGCGATCATGGCAGCGCGAACGAGCGGCACTCCCGGATGCTATTCCTTCCGACCGCGCGCTCCGCACGGGCCGGGCCGCGCTACGCTCCACGCGCCATGGCCGGCTTCCTGACCACGATTCGCGCGCTCTTCATCGGCAAGGACGACGCCGCCGCGCCGCTGGCGCGCCGTGGCGGGCCCGTGGACACGACCGCCTCGCCCGTCCCCGCCGACTCGCAGGAGATCGTGGCGATGGCCCGGGACTTCCGCGGCTTCCTTGACCTGCAGGACCAACGTCAGCAGGAACTCGCCCGCGTGGTGGCGTCGCTGCCGCAGAGCATGGGCGCCCTGCCGGAGCTGGTGCGTCAGCAGACCCGGCTCGCCGACCTGGTGGCGCAGCAGCTCATGCTCACCCGCCAGCGCGACGAGCAGGTGGAGCGCACCCTGTCGCGCATCACGCAGGGCGTGGAGCAGCAGCGCGACGTGATGGGCCTCGTGCAGCAGCAGCTCGACCTCAACCACGAGAGCGCCATGAAGGTGGCCGAGGGCGTGACCACGCTCTCGGGCGCGGTGGTCCAGCTCCAGGACAGCGCCGAGCGCAGCTCGGTGGCGCTGCAGCGGCTGCTCGAGCGCACCACCGAGCGCGATGCCGGCGTGCAGCGGCTGCACACCACGCTCCAGAACTGGATGCTGTTCGTGGCCATCCTTTCATGCATGACGCTGGTCGCCGCGCTGGTGCTCGCCTGGGTTGCCCTGAACGCCCGCGGTTCCGCCGAGCCCGTGCCGGCCGAGGTGACTCCCGCGGAACCGGTGGTCGACGCCCTCCCCGCCGAGGCGCCGCTCCCCACCGCCCCGCCGCCCGCCGGCAACACCATTCCCGCCCTCGGTGGGACGCCTGCGCCCGCTTCGGGTCAGGCGGTGTCCGCCACGGGCGGAAATCCCGGACGACCGTGAGCGCGGCGCGCCGGGGCGTGCGCGCGTGACGCGCGTCATCGGGGATTCATCCAGCCGCACCGGCGAGCTGCGTTCGCGCCAGGCGCGCGTACGGCTCGCACCGCTCGACCAGCTCGGCGTGGCGACCCGCGTCGATCACGCGGCCGGCGTCCATCACCACGATCCGGTCCGCGGCCAGCACGGTGGACAGCCGGTGCGCGATCACCAGCGTGGTGCGGCCCTCGCCGAACTCGCGGATCGCCGCGTTGATCTGTTCCTCGCTCTCGGCGTCCACTTGGCTCGTGGCCTCGTCCATCACCAGGATGGCGGGATCACGCAGCACCGCCCGTGCGATGGCGATGCGCTGGCGCTGCCCGCCCGAGAGGGACTGCCCGCCCTCGGAGACCATCGTGTCGTAGCCGCTTGGCAACGCGGCGATGAATGCGTGCGCGTGCGCGCGTTCGGCGGCGGTCCGCACCGCCTGGTCGGACGCATCGAGCCCGAAGCGGATGTTCTCGGCGACGGTGCCGTGCACCATCGTGGTCTCCTGGGTGACCACCCCGACCTGCGCGCGCAGGCTGCGCAGCGAGACGCCGGCGATGTCGGTGCCGTCGATCGTGATCCGGCCGGCCGACGGCTCGAAGAGCCGCGGCAGCAGCGAGAGCAGCGTGGTCTTCCCGGAGCCGTTGCCTCCGACGATCGCCACGCGCTCGCCGTGGGCGATCTCCAGGTCGATCGCCCGGAGCGCGTCGTCCTCGCGGCCCGGGTAGCGGAACGACACCGACTCGAAGCGGATCGACCGCGCATGCGGCGCAAGCGCCGGCCGGCTGCGGTCGCGGGCGTCCTCGCGCGGCGTGGAGAGGATCTCCTGCAGTCGCTCGGCCGGTGCCGACGCCGCCTGGATCTCGTTGATGAGCCCGGCGAGCGGCTTGAGCGAGCCGCCCGCGGCGGCCAAGGCGCCCAGCGAGAGGACGAACGTCTCGAAGTCGAGCTTGCCGTCCAGGATCTGCCGCGCCGCCACGAGCGCCAGGCCGCTGATGGCGATGATGGCGATGGTCTCCACCACGGGCGACGACAGCGACTGCGCCATGCGCACCCGCAGCTCCTGGCGGAGCACTTCCTGGTTGCTTCGGTCGAAACGCCGGATCGCCTCGGCCTCGGCGCCGGCGGTCTTGACGGCGCGCAGCCCCTGCACGCTCTCGTTGGCGATGCGCAGGAGCCCTTCCTGCGCCTGCAGCGACCCGCGGACGCCGCGGCGGATCCGCTTGCCGAACTTGCGCAGCGGGATCGCCAGCGCCGGCACCGCCACCAGCGCCACGGCGGTGATGCGCCAGTCCAGCCACAGCGCCGCCGCGAACGCCGCCGCCCCCTTGGTGACCTGCGCCACGGCCTTGCCGGTCAGGGCCACCAGGCCGCGCTGCAGTTCGGCGCTGTCGCGGGTGACGCGGCTGACGAACTCGCTCGCCCCGCGCTGCGCCACGGGGCCGAGCGGCAGGTTCAGGACGTGCTTGAACACATCGTGCCGCACCGCGGTCACCACGCGCGCGCAGAGCGCCAGCGACACGTACTGGTGCGCGAAGTTGGCCGCCGCACCGAGGACGGTGAGCGCGCCCAGCGCCACGAAGATCAGCACCACGCCGTCGAATGCGTCGGTCGGGAGCCACTCGGTTGCCCACGCCGGCACCCATGGCGCGTGCTCGCCGATCCACGAGGCGAGCGATCCCTCGTCGCGCAGCAGAAGCCGCAGGACGGGAGCAAGCGCCACCAGCCCGAACCCGAGGCCCCCGGCCGACACCACCGCGAAGGCCATGGCCGCGGCGAACTGCCCCTTGCGGTCGAGAAGCCGGGCGGCGAAGTGCCAGAAGGCGTGCATTGCGCGAAGGCTATTCGATGCCCGATGGGCGTGCGGCCTCGCCGGTGGGCGTGGTGCATGCGGCCAGGTCGGTCCAGAATGCGGGGTAGCTCTTGGCCACGCACCCCGGGTGTTCGACGGCGATGCCCCCCGTGCGCAGCCCCAGCGCCGCGAACGCCATCGCCACGCGGTGGTCGTCGTGCGGGTCGATCGCGGCGTGCACCGCGTGCCGCGCGGGAATCGGTTCGATGGTGATGGAGTCGCGGGTGATGGTCGCGTGGGCCCCCACACGCGCGAGCCCCTCGGCCATCGCCGCCAATCGGTCGCTTTCCTTGACGCGCAGCGTGGCAAGCCCCGTGAATCGACTGCGTCCGGATGCCGCGGCGGCGGCGGCCATCAATGCGAGCGCGCCGTCCGGGGCGTCGGAGAGATCGGCCTCGACGCCACGGAGCGGCGACCCCGGGGCGCCGCGCGACACCGCCGAGCGCACCCGGCATTCGTGGGTGCCGCCGTCGACCACGGCGCCCATTCGCTCGAGCACCGCGATGGCGCGCATGTCGGGCTGGCGGGACCCGGTCGACAGGCCGGGGAACGTCACCTCCCCGCCCGGCACGAGTGCCGCGGCCACCGCCCAGGGCACGGCACTGGAGGCGTCGGGCTCGATGTCGACCGCCCCGCGCGCCGGCAACGGTTCGCCGGCAACATGGATGCCGCGAAGCGCCCCGGATGCGTCGACGCGTTCCGTGACCCTCGATCCCCATCGACGGAGCTCATCGACCGTGAGGTCGACGTAGCTGCGGCTGGTGACCGCCGCATCGAACGTGAGGTCGAGCCCGTCGGGCATCCATGGGGCCGTCAGCAGCACGGCGCTCACGAACTGGCTGCTGGCCACCTCTCCCACGATCAACGCGCCGCCCCGCGGTGATCCCGCGCGCCCGTCCACGGTCACCGGCAGACCCTCGCCCGGCCCGGTCGCGAGCACGTCCACGCCCAGCGCGCGCAGCAGCCGCACGCCGTCGGCCACCGGCCGCTCGCGCATGCGCGGGCTTCCGTCGACGGTCACCCGTCGGGGCGAGAACGCCGCCAGCGCCATCGCGAATCGCGTCGGCGTGCCGCCGTCGCCAAGGTCGATCCGGACGTCGGCCCCCGGCGGCAAGCGCCCGCCGCAACCCTCCACGGCGATCGAGTCCGGGTCAATGGCCACCGGCACACCCAGCGCGCGCAGCGCCTCGGCCAACGCATCGGTGTCCGCCGAGCGCAGCGCGCCGCGCAGGACCGTCGGGCCCGACGCGAGCGCCGCCAGCGCCAGTGCCCGGTTCGTGAGGCTCTTGGATCCTGGCAGACGGACGGCACCGCGCACGACGGCGGCGGCCGGCACCGGGCGGGGCGCGTCGGCGGGCCCGCCCACGGGCATCAGCCCTCGCCCTGCCCGGCGACCCGGAACACCGCGACGATGTCCTCCACCGGGATCACGAACAGCCGATTGTCGCCCTCGAAGTCCACCGGGACGCCGTGCTTGGGGTTGAACAGCACGCGGTCGTACTGGGCGATGGGGTAGTTCTCGTCCTTCTCCACCTCGGCCGAGATGGCGACCACCCGCCCCGTGATGGTGGGGATCTCGATCTTGTCGGGGAGGTGGATGCCGACCTTGGTGATCTTCTTGTCCTCGTCCTTGCGGATGAGGACTCGCTTGCCGATGGGCTCCACGATCTCCAGACGAGCGGCTCGTGACGTTCGCGTCATGCCGTGATGATATAACCGTGGTCGTGACGGACCTTGCCGCCAATCCCGTGGAACGCGTCGCGCGCCTGATCCGACCGGTGCCGGACTTCCCGAAGCCCGGCATCATGTACCGCGACATCACGCCGATGCTGGCCGATCCGTCGGCACTGGCGCTGGCCGTGGAGCTGATGGCGAACCCCTTCCGCGGCGGGAAGTTCGACCTGGTGGTGGGCGCCGAGAGCCGTGGCTTCATCTTCGGCGTGGCGGTGGCGCAGGCGCTCGGTTGCGGCTTCGTGCCCGTGCGCAAGCCGGGGAAGCTGCCGAGCCGGTCCATCAGCGTCTCGTACTCGCTGGAGTACGGCAAGGACGCGCTGGAGATGCATGCCGACGCGCTGGGGCCGGGCTCGAAGGTGCTGGTGGTCGATGACCTGCTGGCCACCGGCGGCACGCTGCGCGCCTGCTGCGAGCTCGTCGAGCGCGTGGGCGGCACGGTCGGCGGGGCCACGGCGCTCATCGAGCTCGAGGCCCTCGGCGGTCGCGCGGCGATCGCGCCGAGGCCCATCCACACCGTCATCCGGTTCTGATCCGGGCGCCCCGGCGGGGTATCATTTCGGTCATGACGACCGCCGTTCCCGACGCCGTTTCCCGGACCGCCAGCAGCACCGATCCCCTGGCCCTGATCGACGTGGACCACGTCCGCTTCTGGGTGGGCAACGCCAAGCAGGCCGCGTACTTCTATGCGTCCGCGTTCGGCTTCCAGGTCGAGCAGATCAGCGACCTGACCACGGGCAACCGGGCGACCGCGCAGTACCTGCTGACGCAGGGCAACATCCGGTTCGTGCTGGAGTCGGCGCTCACGAAGGATCACCCCGCCGCCGAGGAGGTCCGCCGCTACGGCGACGGCATCAAGGACGTGGCGTTCACGGTGTTCGACGCCGAGGCCGCGTGGAAGCAGGCCGTGCGCAACGGCGGCGAGAGCGCCTACGAGCCGGTCACCCTCTCCGATGCCTCCGGTTCGGTCACCATGGCGGGCATCCGGACCTACGGCCGCGCGGTGCACAGCTTCGTCAGCCGCACCGGAACCTACGGCCTTCCGCAGGTCAAGCAGGGCTCGACCTTCATGCCGGGCTGGCGGGGGATGGGCGCGTTCGCCCTCAACGAGTACAACCGGCAGCACCCCTGCGGCCTCAAGTACGTCGATCACGCGGTGGGCAACGTCGAGGAAGGCCGCATGAACCGGTGGGTGGACTGGTACGAGCACGTGCTCGGCTTCACCATGTTCAAGCACTTCGACGACAAGGACATCTCGACCGAGTACTCGGCGCTCATGTCCAAGGTCATGGCCAGCGGCAACCAGCTGATCAAGTTCCCGATCAACGAGCCGGCCGCCGGCAAGAAGAAGAGCCAGATCCTCGAGTACCTCGAGTGGCACGACATGACCCCGGGCGTGCAGCACCTGGCGCTCCGCACCGACGACGAGCTGGCGAGCGTCGCCGAGCTTCGCCGGCGCGGCGTCGACTTCCTGACCATCCCGGACACGTACTACGAGGGCGTGTGGGCCCGCGTGGACGCGATGCTGCGCCAGCACGGCCACGCCGCCGTGAAGGAAGACCACCAGCGGATCAAGGACCTGGGGATCCTCGTGGATGCCGACGACGAGGGCTACCTGCTGCAGCTCTTCAGCAAGCCGCTGCAGGACCGCCCCACCCTGTTCTTCGAGATCATCTGCCGCCGCGGCAGCCAGAGCTTCGGGAAGGGCAACTTCAAGGCGCTCTTCGAGAGCCTGGAGATCGAGCAGGGCCGTCGCGGCAACCTCTGACCTTCCCGTGGACGCCACGGGCCGGCCCATCGACGCGCGGCGCCCGGGGCGATCGCGACGGCGGTGGCCGTGGATCGCGGCATCGCTCGCCGCCGCGGGCGTGCTGACGGCGCTGGCGGTGGGCGCCGCGGACGCATGGCGGGACCGGGCCGCGATCCGGGGTGCGCGCGAGCGCCTGGCCGATGCCGACGCCCGTCTCGCGTCCGGCGAGATCGACCGCGCCGCGGAGGCCATCCGCGCCGGGGTGTTGCTTGCCGATCCGGTGCTCGGGGACGGATGGGCACGGCACGCCTTCACGCGCACCTTCGGCTCGTCCGACCGCGCGCGGCTTCGCCGCGAGATCGAGGCCGCGGTGGATGCGCTCGAGGACCGTCTCGCGGCCCGTGCGGCGGCGGTGTCCCGCGTCTCGTCGGCGGTGGACCGCATCCGGCGCGCGCAGTGGCTCTCGGAGCTCGATGCCGCGGACGCGGAGCTGACCGCCCTGGACGTGCCGACCGTCGACGATCGCCTCGCCATCGAGGCCGCCCGCGCCGAGTCGGCGGCGCGGCGCCGCGGCTTCGAGGAGGATCTTCGACGCAACCTCGACGCGGTGGCGTCGTGGACCCCGGCGCTGGAGTCGGCACGGCGCGTGTCCGAGTTCCGTGACCTTGCGGACCGCGTGCTCCCGGCACCCATGCGCGGCCGGGACGCGGGCGCCTTCCGCGCGTTCTCGGGTCGCGCGGCCATCGGCTGGGCGCGCGCCCAGGCGGACGTTCTCGACCGGCTCGAAGCCGAGGTGCGCGCGGTGGGCACCCGCGCGGATGCCGAGGCGCTGCGCGCTCGCATCGCGGGGGACCCCGACTTGGCCCGTGCCGCGAACGCATCGATCGCCACGCGCACGACCGCCCTTCGGTCCGGCCTGGACGACCGCATCGTGCGGCTCGCCGCGCGCGAACTGGCGCAGGCCGACCTCGCACGCGCGCTGGACGCGGGGATGCCCGGCGCGGTGGCCGGTGCATCGCGGCGAGTGCGCGCCGATGGCGAGGCGGGTGCGGCGGCCGATGGAGGTGCATCGACGCCTCCGGTCCTGGCCGCACTCGTGCAGGGCGTGCTGGCGGCCGCGGAGCGCAACGACTGGCTGGCCGCGCAGGACCTCGCCGACCACGTGCGTCCCGGCACGCAGGGGTGGATCGATGCCGAGCCGGACGTCCGCGAGGCGCTCGAGCGCGCCGTGGAGCGGGTCGACCGCCAGGTGGATCGCGGGCTGTGGGAGCGGTTCCGTCAGGCACCCACGCCCCAGTCTGCCCGCCGCTACCTGGATGGGTGGCCCGGACGCATCCGCCGCATGTCGCCCGTGGCGCGCCAGTGGCTCGAGCATGCCGATGCCCCGCTCGACGCGTGGATGGACCGAGTCACGTGGGGATCGACGGGCGCGCCGCCTCCCGGCCGGGTCGTGGAGGACCGTCCCGACGCGGACCTCCTGCTGCGCGATGGATCGCGGGTGGTCGACCGTGGACACGTGGTCGACGTGGTGGAGGACGCGACCACGCCGGTCGCCCGTCCGGCGGACGCCGAGGTGCGCGGGTGGATCGAGGGCCCGTCGGATCGGCTTGTCCGGCTCTCGTGCGTGGTGCGAGTCGACCTGCGCGATGCCGTGGCGGCGGACCCGATGGCGATCGGCGTGGCGGACCGGACGCCGCTTCTCCTGATGGCCGACCGCGGCGTGACGCTTCGTGCGCAGGATCCGTCGTGGGGCGGCCGCCCGCACGCGATGCGGGTGCGGGCGATGCCGAAGGGGGCGCCCGCCCTGCCCCCGTACCCATCGGAGTCGCCGTAGCATCGGTGGCATGAGCCTGTCCTCGACTCCGCCCACCGGTCCGATGGCTGCGTCCGTCCCGCACCCCGATGACGCCGCGTGGCCGGGGTGGATCGGTGGATTGGCCATCGCCTTCGGATCGCTGACCATCCTCGGGTCATGCTGCGGGGCGATGGGCGTGTTCGTCAGCCCCGCGATGGGCGGCATGGCGGGGATGGACTTCCCGCCGGCCCCGGGGATCGTGGTGGCGTGGATGTCGTTCGACCTGCTCCTGGGCCTCGCGCTCGGCGGCATGCTGATCCTGGGCGGCATCGGCGTCCTGCGCCGGCGCGTTTCGGGCCCGCGCATGCTGCTTCGCTACGCCGTGGCGCGCGTGGCGCTGGTCCTGATCCTGATCCCGGCGGCGTTCATGGTCATGAAGCCCACCGCCGAGTGGGGCGCGGACATCGGGCAAGCGCAGCTCGATTGGCAGGCCGAGCAGGGCGTGGCCGTGACCGAGGCGGACCAGAAGCGCGTGGACGATGCGCGCGATCCCGGCGCGTTGGGCGTGGTGCAGGCCGTGGGGGCGCCGATCGTCGGCGCCGCGTTCGCCGCCGTGCTCCTCGTCTTCCTGCGTCGACCGGCCGTCAAGGCCGGGTGGGAACGCTGGGAATCGTGAACCGCCCGTCGGGCGGGCATTCCACGGTCGCGTCGTCCAGCTGAACTCGCCACGCGTGCAGCGCGGGATGGCCGTCGGCACCCACGCCCCCGTAGAGCGCGTCGCCGCGGAGCGGATGACCCAGATGCGCCAGTCCCGCGCGCACCTGGTGCCGCCGGCCGCGGCCCACCAGCTCCACCTCGACCACGTCGTGCGTGCCGTCCACCGCGCGTGCCGCCACGCGCCACCGGCACCGGCCGCACTCGGGTCCGGTGCCCTCGCGTCGCACCGTCACCTTTCGCGACCCCTTGTGCCTGCTGCTGAAGTACAGGCGGAAGCTCCCCTCATCGGGCAGGCCGCCGCGCGCGAGCGCCAGGTAGGTCTTCCGCGCGGCGCCGCTCGAGGCCACCTCGGCGCGCAGCCGTTCCTGCGTGGCCGCGTCGCGGGCCGCGACCAGGCAGCCGCTCGTCCCTTGGTCGAGTCGGTGCACGATGCCCGCCTCATGGAGCGCGTCATGTTCGGGATGGTGCGCGCGCAGCCAGCCCTCCACCGTGGGCTCCGCGTCGGCGCCCTCGCCCGTGCGCGCGAGCGTGTGCCAACCCGCGGGCTTGGCGATCACCCGCCATGCCGGGGTCTCGGCGATGACCGCCGGTGACGGTCGGTCCGCGGACGGTGCTTCCGGATTCGCGTGCGGCATGCGTCGTACACTACCGGGCGCCATGCCGTACTACACGAAGCTCGGCCGGATTCCCTCCAAGCGCCACGTCCAGTTCCGCCGTCCCGACGGCGCCCTCTACAGCGAGGAAGTGTTCGGCACCGAGGGATTCGTCGGCCCCACGTCCACGCTCTACCACATCCACCCGCCCACCCAGGTGATCGGATGGAAGACCCTCTACGGAACCAAGCCCGAGTACGTCGAGCAGGACGTGATGCGCATGCGCCACCTGAAGATGGCGGCCATGCCCCCCAAGGGCGACCCGGTCACCGGCCGCGTGGTGCTCTTCGGCAACTCGGACGTCGAGATGGCCATCTGCGCGCCCGCCGAGCGGATGGACTACCACTACAAGAACGCCATGGGCGACGAGTGCCTCTTCGTGCACTTCGGTTCGGGCACGGTCCACACCACCTTCGGCACCCTGAAGTTCGGGCCCAAGGACTACATCGTGATCCCCAAGGGGATCACGTACCGCATGGTGTTCGACCGGCAGAAGCCGGGCGACCCGGCGCCGCGGTTCCTCGTGTTCGAGACGGCCAACGGCAGCCACATCGGCCCGCCGCCGCGGTACGTGAGCAAGCAGACCAGCCAGTTCCTGGAGCACGCGCCGTACTGCGAGCGCGACCTTCGGCTGCCCGAGCTCCCGCTCACCTTCGACAAGCGCGGCGAGTACGAGGTGCGCATCAAGGCCCGCGACCTGGTGCACAGCTACACCTACACCTACCACCCGCTTGACGTGGTCGGATGGGACGGCTGCTACTACCCGTACTGCTTCAACATCGACGACTTCGCGCCCATCGTCGGCAAGCTGCACATGCCGCCCCCGATCCACCAGACGTTCGAGGGGCACAACTTCGTCATCTGCAGCTTCTGCCCGCGGCTCCTGGACTTCCACCCGGACGCCATCCCGGTGCCCTACAACCACTCGAACCTCGACAGCGACGAGATCCTCTACTACGTCGAGGGCAACTACAAGGCGCGCAAGGGCATCGAGCAGTGCTCCATCACCGTGCACCCCCAGGGCATCCCGCACGGGCCGCACCCGGGCACGGTCGAGAAGTCGCTGGGCGCGCGCGAGACCACCGAGCTCGCGGTGATGTGCGACACGTTCCGCCCCATGTTCCCCACCAAGGCGGCCATGGAGTTCGATGACCTGGCCTACCCGCGCAGCTGGGAGGGCGAGCACTTCCCGGTGTCGCTCGGCCACGACCCGTCCAACGGATCCGTGAACGGCGCGGCCGCGGGATCGGCGTCCGCCAAGTCGCGGTCGTCGGCCACGGCCAAGTCCGCTCGGTCCGCCGCGGGCAAGGCCAAGGCCGGCAAGGCGAAGGCCCCGGCGCGCCGGTCCGGACCGCTGGCCAGCACGTGGGAGTGATCGCGTCGACGGCCGTGGTGGCGGCGGTGGCCCTGCGCGGCTGGCTGTCGCCGGCCGGGCTGCCGTGGACCGTCATGGAGGTGGGCGGCGAACGCGTGGCGGTCGAGGTGGCCCTCACCCAGCCGGCGCGCGACCGCGGCCTCGGGGGGCGCAGCGGCATCGCGCCCGGGTCGGGGATGCTGTTCGCGTTCCCCTGGTCCGGCCCGCTGCGCTTCTGGATGCGCGACTGCCCGTTCGACATCGACGTGGCCTTCTTCCGGTCCGACGGCACGGTGACCGCGGTGCACGCCATGCGCGCCGCGCCGCGCCGCGCGGGCGAGTCGGAGGCGACCTACGGCGCACGGCTCCCCAAGTACGGGTCCGGCGAGTCGGCGGCCGGCGCGCTCGAGCTGGCCGCCGGCGAACTCGCGCGGCTCGGCATCGCGCCGGGTGATCGCCTGTCGCTCCCGAGCCTCGGGTCGCTGCGCGTGCGCTGAGTCCTTCGGTCACTCCGCGGGGAGGATCGTTCCGCGGCATTCCCCGAAACCGATGCGCGCGTGGCCGTCGCGCTCGCACCAGCCGCGGATCGTCACTTCGTCGCCGTCCTGCAGGAAGCGGCGTTCGGTGCCGTCGCCCAGGGTGACGGGCTCGGTGCCGCGCCAGGTTCGCTCGAGCATGCAGCCGCGGCTCTCCTTGGTCGGTCCGCTGATCGTGCCGCTGGCCAGGAGGTCGCCGGGACGCATCGGGCAGCCGGTGGAGGTGTGGTGCGCGAGCATCTGGCTCATCGACCAGTACATGTCGCGGAAGCTCCCGATGCTGATGCGCGTCGGGGCCATGCCCGAGGCGCGCATGCCGGCGCTGGAGACCAGCACCTCGAGCCGCACGTCGACCACGAAGTCGTCGTTCCAGCGCAGGTAGTCCAGCACCGCCGGGTCGCCCTCGCGGCGCACGGGGCCGGGCACGCGGAACGGACGGAGCGCGTCCATCGTGACCACCCACGGGCTGACGGTGGTGCAGAAGTTCTTGGCGTTGAACGGGCCGAGGGGCTGGTACTCCCACTTCTGCACGTCGCGCGCCGACCAGTCGTTGACGATCACGCAGCCGAAGAGGTGCTCCGCGGCGTGGTCCACGCGGATGCGCGTCCCCATCGGGTTGCCGGCGCCGCCGAAGAAGAACCCCATCTCGAGCTCGTGGTCCAGGAGCCGGCTCGGCCCGAAGCTCGGCGGTCCGTCATCGGATTGCACCGTCTGCCCGCACGGTCGCCGGACGGGCGTGCCGTCCACCACGATGCTGGAGGCGCGGCCGTGGTAGCCCACGGGCAGGTGCTTCCAGTTGGGCATGAGCGGCTGGTTGGGGCGGAACATGCTGCCCACGTTGGTCGCGTGGTGCTCGCTGGCGTAGAAGTCGGTGTAGTCGCCGATCTCCGCGGGCACGCGCATCGCGAGCGAGTCGCGCGGCACCAGCACGACGTCGCGGCGGGCATGGCCCTCGATGCTGCGCCGGTCGCCCGCGGTGAGCAGGCCGCGCACGTGTTCGCGCGCCGTGCGCCAGTCGCCCTCGCCCAGGCCCATGAACGCGTTGAGGGTCGGCATGCGCAGCGCGGCCAGCACGCGCGGCGGCAACGCCTCCAGCATGCCGAAGCCCGCGGCCTCGGCCACGTCCAGGGCGGCGTCGCCGATCGCCACCATGGCCCGGGGCTCGCCGGGCCGGTCGGGGCGCTCGGCGATGCCCCACGGCAGGTTCTCGATCGGGAAGTCGCCGTCGGCGCGCCCGGCGCCCGGCACCCAGCTGGTGGCGCGGTGGTTCACGACTTGGCCTTCCCCGCCTTCGGCGGCAAGAGGTGCATCGAGCGCAGGTCGCCCAGCGGCTCCTCGAACGAGCAGCTCCCGAAGCTCTGCGCGAATCGCTCGCGGGCCTCGCGCAACTGCGCGAGCCCGAGCGCCCTTCCCCTCCACGAGACGCTGGTCGGGGCGAACTCGAAGTTCCCCGCGTGACCGTCGTCCAGGATCATCTCGAGCTCCTCCTGCTCCACGATCCCGTGGTGCAGGAAGGCGGCGCCCAGGAACACGTTCACGAACCCGAACTGCATGCAGCCCACCGACTCGGCGCGGTGCCGGTACGGGTGGTGCAGCCCGGCGGTGGCCTTGAAGGGCACGCCCGCGGCGTGGCAGGCCGACATGAAGCGCGCGAGGGCAAGCGGCGTGGGATGCGCCTCGGCGGTGGTGCCGCCGGTGCGCACCTTGGCGCCGGCCTCCATCTCGCTGAGGGCCGCCACCATTCCCCGCACGTCCTGCTGCCACGGCAGCTCGAACCACGGGAAGAGCGTCTCGGGCATCAGGTCCAGCACGCCCTCGATCACGTTGGCGCCCGCGGCCTTCAGCTCCACCGATTCGATGATGGCGCGCCCGGCGCCCGGCTCGGCGTGCCGCGCGTTGAAGCGCTCGATCGCAAGCAGGTCATCCTCGAACGCCCCGGGCCCGGATGCCTCGCTCAGGACGGTCAGCGGCCATGGGTCCTCGCTGTCGTCGCCCTCCGTCCGGGGCAGCTGCCCCTCGGCGCAGCGCTCGAACTCGCCGAGCCGCTTGACCGGCACCACCAGGCGCGCGAGCGCCCAGCGGTCCTCGCCGGCGCGGTGGTGCGCGTAGTTGCTCACGGTCTTGGGCATGTCGAGCGCGGCCGGCGGGAAGAGTCCGGCGTAGTCGACGATGCCGTGCATCAGGGCTCGGGTGGTCTCCATGGCCCGGCCATTATGCCCGGTCGGGAGCGTCCGCGCCGGAGCCCTCGCGGCGGGAGCCGTCGGGCATCTCCACCCAGTCGAGGCTCGAGCCGAACGTCTCCTTGAGCGCCATGGCCGCCACCATCGCGGCGGGCACCAGGATCGCGCCCAGGAGCGCCGCGGCGCGCCACTTGGCGTCGGGTGCGTCCACGGCGGCGGCCGCGTCTCCGCCGCCGAACACGCGTTCCAGGAGGTGCCACGCGGCGGCGCTGCCGGCGGCCGACCAACGCACGAAGTTCGGTGCGCTGGTGGTGGCGGTGGCCCGCAGGTTGGTGCCGAACTGCTCGGCGGTGGTGGTGACGAACACCGCCCAGTAGCCGCAGGCGAAGCCGATCGCCGTGCAGATCACGTAGAACGACTCGGGCGCGCGCGGGGCGAGCGCGAAGTAGGCGACGATCGCCGCGCCCGTCAGCACGTGGAAGGAGAGCAGCGCGCGGCGGCGGCTCCGCAGCAATTGGCTGTAGAGCCCGCTGGCCAGGTCTCCGGCGGCCAGCCCCACGTAGCACCACATGATCGCGGGCGCGGGCTCGGGGGCCTGCGCCCGCGGGATGCCCATCGACAGCGCGATCGAGTCGCAGTACTTCACCAGGATGCCCACGCAGTACCAGATGGGCACCGCCGCCAGGATCACCGCCAGGAACCGCCGGGCGCGGGGCAACGGCCAGCCGAGCATCCAGAACGCGCCGCGGGCGGCGTCGTGCGACTGCTTCACGCGGCTGAACATGCCGCTCTCCACCACGCCGACGCGCAGGAAGAGGAGCGCCAGGCCCAGCATGCCCCCGATCAGGTAGGCGTTGCGCCAGTCCTCGACCATCTGCGTGACGAAGTACGCGCACACCGCGCCCATGATGCCCACCGTGGCCACCAGCGTGGTGGCCAGGCCGCGGCGCTCCTTGCTCACCAGCTCGCTGACCAGCGTGATGCCGGCGCCCAGCTCGCCCGCCAGGCCGAAGCCCGCCACGAAGCGCAGCACCGCGTACTGGTTGAACGCCGAGCCCAGGCCGATCGCCCCCAGCCACGACCATGCCCCGTCGGGCGGCACGTCCGCCACGAACGCGTTCAGGATGTTCGCCACCGAGTAGACGAGGATCGAGCCGAACAGCATCTGCAGCCGGCCCAGGCGGTCGGCCAGGATGCCCCACGCCAGGCCGCCCAGCACCAGGCCGGTGGTCTGCAGGTAGTTGTCCAGCAGCACGCCGTTGCGCTCCAGGATGCCCGCGGCGATCTTGGCGCGCTCGGCGTCGAGGGCCTCGCCCACCAGGGTCGAGTTGGCGAGGATGCGGTCCTGCTCGGCGGCGATCCGGTCGCCCAGCAGGTCCTTCAGGCTGCGCACGCGCACCAGCGCGAACAGCAGCAGGTCGAAGATGTCGACGAAGTACCCCAGCGCCGCCACCACGGTGGCGAGCACGACGTTGCGGTCATGTGACGCGTCGCGCACGGGGCGCGGCTCAGGCGTCCGAGGGCACGCAGCCGCACGCCTTCAGGAACCGGCGGATCTCGGAGATCTCGTGGTCGTTGTCCAGCGCGTGGCCGCCGTGCTTCGGGATCGGGAAGGTCATCTCGTGGCCGTTCAGCTTGACCTTGAGGTGCTCCTTCTTGGTCTCGTCGCAGGTGGCACCGAGGCCCTCGAACATGTGCACCACGTCGCGCCAGTGGATGTTGTGGCTGGTGGGGTGCGCGAAGATCTGCTTGAGGGTGGTCTCGAAGTGGTGGCTCATGGATCGCTCCTGTGGAAGGCCGCCCATGCTAACGCGCACCGGCCCATAGGGGGGCGCGGTGCGCGTCGGGGGGTTCGGTGCGATCGGTCGGACGGTTCAGCGGCGGCGGCGATAGCCGATCATGCCCGCGGCGCCGAGCAGCGCGATCGAGCCGGGTGCCGGGATCGGCAGGCCTGCCCAGCCGAAGTACAGCGAGTCCGCGGCGGCAAACGTGCCGGCCGGGCTCACCGCCACCGGTTGCAGCCGCACCTCGGTGATGGTGGGGCCGTCGCTGCCGACCCAGAAGCCGGCGAAGCTGCTGCCGTTGGTGATCCCGAAGTTCTTGAAGAGCGACGAGCCGTCGGACAGCCGCAGGATCGCCCGTCCCGCGACCCGGTTGCCGTCGGCATCCAGGAAGCCGAAGTGCCCGCCGATGCCGCGCAGCCCGGACCCGCCCTCACCCGTGGCCGCATCGAACGTGAAGACCAGCGTCGAGCCGCTGGGGCTGGCCATGATGTGGCCGTTGGTGCGCGTCACGGTGCCGCCGAGGGCTCCCGCCGACGTCGCGGTCCAGTCGATGCCGAACTCCCCGCCGGGAATGTCGATCGACGTGCTCCCCGAGATCGACGGTCGCGGACCCGTCTCGGCACCGTTGAAGCCGATCGATCGATGGGCGGTGGTCCACTCCGCCGGGAACAGGCCCAGTTCAGTGGGGAGCGCGATCCAATCGGCGCGGTTGTCGAAACTCATGGCGGTCACCATGCCGGCAGATGCGCCTGACGTGGAGGCCAGCACGGCGAACAGCGACGAAACAACAACGGCTCCGGAATTCTTGATCTGCACAACGCGCCCTTTCGGAATGGCAAGGTCAGCCCCGGGCAAGGAAGCTCCCGGGGCGCGGCCGTCGGCCCCAACGACTGGGCCGACGTGGGCCGGTGGTGCCCCGGAAATCAGGGCGTGCCACCGGTCCGCATCGACTGAAGCGGAAGAACGACCCGGAACGGATCATGCCGCGGAGAGAAATTGCTGCGCGTGCCCCGGAGGGGCGATATCATTGCGGGCGTCGCGGGCATAGCTCAGTTGGTAGAGCGTCAGCTTCCCAAGCTGAATGTCGAGGGTTCGAGTCCCTTTGCCCGCTTTGAATCGAAACGCCTAGGGCCCACGCACTTACGGCCCTAACCCGAGCGCGTGCTCGGCGCAGCACCTATCGAAAGTGTGTACAGCCGTACACACCTGGAAGGAAGGCCATGCGCCAGGCCCCCGCGTACTGCGTTCACAAGTCCCGCAACCTCGCTTTCGTGAGGCTCTCCGGCCGGATGATCTACCTCGGTCGCGCCCATTCGCCCGAGTCCCACGAGCGGTATCACGCGGTGCTCGCCGACCACTACGCCGGGAAGCCCGCGACCACGGTCCGGCCCCGGCGCGCCGCGACCGCCTTCACCGTGGCCGAACTGGCCGAGCGGTACTACCTCTCCGAGCGCGCGCGCCGTGGCCCTCGCCACCAGGGCACCTACGAAGCCGCCTACGCCGCCCGGGAGCTCGTGAGGGACCACGCGACCGCCACGGTGGCCGAGTTCGGCCCCAGGGCATTCAAGGCGATCCGCGACCGTCTCGCGAGGGATGGTCGATCGCGTCAATGGGTCAACCGCATGATGAACGCCATCCGGCGGTGCTTTCGGTGGGGCGTGGCCGAGGAACTCGTGCCCGCCGACCGCCTCGATGCTCTGGCGGCCGTCGATGGACTCCGCTTTGGGGCGGCACCCCGGCGTGCGGCCGATCCCGATGCCGTCGATGCCGTGGTGCGATGGCTCGAATCCCAAGACAATCACGGCGCGGCGCGCCTCGTGCGGTTCCTGCGGGCGACCGGATGCAGACCGGGCGAGGCGTGCGGCGCCCGGTGGAGCGAGCTCCGTCTCGCGGACGCGGTTCCGCACTTTCGGCCCACGGCTCACAAGACGGCTCGGCACGGCATCGAGCGGCTCGTGCCCCTGAACGCGGACGCGATCGCGGCCATCGGCGGCACCATGCGCCTCGGCGGTGGCGAGCGGTTCGTGTTCACCCACACCCGGGGCGAGCCGTTCACCCCAAATGCCCTGCTCCTGGCCGTGCGCCGGGCGATCGCCGCGACCGGGTGCGCGGACTGGTCGCCGTATGGGCTGCGGCACCTCGCGGCCACTACCGCCCTCGCCCGCACGGGCTCCGAGGCCGAGGCCGCAGCCCTGCTCGGCCACACGCCGAGATCCACGATCATTCAACGGTATTCGCGTGACCGCCTTGCCCTGGCGGCTCGTGCGGCGAAGGCCATCGAGGAGGTGGCGTGATGGAACTGCGGCCGATCCCGTTCGTCGACAACTTGGACTACGGCATCGATCGCCGGGGGCGGGTGTACTCGCTGAAGAAGGCGAAGTGCCGCGCCCGGGGCCTCCCGGCCGTCAACAAGTGGTCGCCGTGCAGCCCACTCTCGCTCTCCACGGCGACCGATTTCGCCCGCGTCTCGGCGGGCTACCCGTTCGAGCTCGTGATCGACATGACCAAGGTGACCCTAGTGATTTGTGAAGATGGTCGCCGCGAGGAACGCGAGCGGCCGTATCGGGCCGCGAAGTGCATTCGCCACAACCCGAATGATCCGCCTGAACGAGCGTTTTGGAAGGGCGGCTCGGTACACGCCATCGGTGACCTCGAGCGCGACTGGTACTTCATCGACGCGAACGGAACCAAGCACCTCTTCCACGGTCCATCCGTGGCGGCTGACGTATTCGCACTAAACACTTGACACCGCCGGGACGGGCGGTACCTTCAGCACCAACGGCCATCCCATCGGCGGGTACCTCAACCCGCGACCGAGCCGCAAGGCTCCAGGATTCCTGGAATCCCGCCCAAGGGGGCGCATCGGGTAGCACCATCGTGCGCCCCGATGAATATCGCGCTTCCAGGAACGCGGGAATGGGCCGAAGATGTCGGGATCGAACGGAAACGCCGAGCGGAAGCTTGGCATGGGAGAGGCGCGCCGTCTCTTCCGCGAACTCACGGGACACACGCCGGGACTCTCCACGATTCACCGATGGCGGCTCGGTGGCCGACTGCACGCGGTGATGATCGGCGGTCGCCTCTTCACCACGGAATCCGCCATCCGTGCGATGCTCGCCGCGGACGAACAGCGCAACCGCGGGAGCAACAACGCCAGGGGCGCTGCCGCTGCGGCCCGCTTGGCGGCGATGCTTGATCGCGATGCCCGCGGGGAGGTGGCGTGATGTCTCCCAGAAACAGAGCGCGCCGCCCTGCTCAATGGACGGCGCGCCTCCTGTGCGAATCCCTGCCCGGGATGGTCGCATTCTACGCGGACTCGCTCGTGCACTCAATGCTCGAAGGCTATGCGGCGGTGCTCCGTGGTCGCCCGCATCATGTCGGTGCGTTCGGCACGATCGAGACGATGGTGCGCACGCTGCACGATCGGCCGGTGGTGCTCGATGCCCGCACGGTGATCGGGGCTCCGGAGCGGATTGTTGGTCACAATGGCCGGGAGCGATCCGAGGTCACGGTGGCGCTTGGCGATGGCCGCACGGTGCGCATCGGTTTCGATGTTCCCCGCGACCGATTCGAGGACGCACTCCGAAAGGCGAGGGGGTGACTCGTGCCCAGTTTCTCCCTCACCTCCGAGCCCGTGGCTCGGGTGCTTTCTTGCATCCAGGGTGCGAAGGCCAATGGTCGCGGATGGATGGCTCGATGCCCGGCCCACGATGACCGCACGCCAAGCCTGTCGATCGCCCAAGGCGACGATGGGCGGGTGCTGCTTAAGTGCCACGCCGGGTGCACGCACCAGGCGATCGCCGCCGCGCTCGGGCTCGCCGAGCGCGACCTCTTCCCGCCCGCCGAGGGCGCGTTCACCCCGCCGCCGGCGCGCGCGCCGCGATCGTTCGCCACCGCCCGCGAGGCCGTCGAGGCGTACCGGGCCACGCTCGGCCGCGAGGCCGCGCGATGGGAGTACCGCGATGCCGAGGGCGAGCCCATCGGGCTCGTGCTGCGATGGGATCGCGAGGACGGTTCCAAGACCATTCGACCGGCGTGGCGGTTCGGCGACTCCTGGCGGCAGACCTACCCCGAGGCGCGGCCGATCTACGGGCTCGACTGCCTGGCGGAATCGCCCGAGGCGCGGGTGTTCGTGGCCGAGGGCGAGAAGTGCGCCACGATGCTCTCGACGCTCGGGCTCTTGGCAACCACAAGCCCTGCCGGCTCGAAGGCGGCCGCGAGGGCGGATTGGTCGCCGCTCGCCGGCCGCGAGGTGGTGGTGCTGCCGGATGCGGACGATGCCGGTCGCGAGTACGCCGAGGCCGTGCGCGCGCGCATGGCGGCCCTCGACCCGCCGGCGCGGTGCGTGGTGGTCACCCTGCCGAGCCTGGAGCCCGGCGAGGATGTGGTCGAGTTCGTCGGCCGGGTGCACGGCGGCGACCTGAAGGCCGCCCGGGAGGCGATCGAGGCGATCGCCACTAGGGCGAGCGCGAACGCGCCGCGGAAGTGGATGACGCTCGGCGAGGTGCTCGCCGACCCGCGGACGCTCGCGAAGCCCGAGACGATCGCGAGCGGGTGGTGGCCCTGGGATGACGCGCAACCGTTCGGTGCGGTCGAGCGCGGGACGGTGAACGCGATATCCGCGCCGCCCGGTGCATACAAGACGAGCACCATGCTCCGCGCCATGCGCGGGTTCGCCGAGAGCGGCCACCGCGCCGCCTGGCTCGCCGCGGAGATGCGGCGCGCCACGCTCGTGCGCCGGATGCTCTGCCAGGCGGCCGGGATCGGGCAAGCTGCGCTCGCCTCCGGAGTCCTGCCACCCGACCACGCCGGGCGGATCAAGGAGGCCCAGCGGCGGCTCGACGCGCTCGGCGAGCGCATCAGGTTCGCCGATGCGCCGATCGGGTTCGACGAGATCGAGGCGGCGGCCGAGTCCGCGGAAGTGGTGTTCCTCGACTACCTCCAACTCGTGAAGCACCCGAGTCCCGATGTGCGGGGCCACGAGCGGATCGAGGCGACGATGGCGAAGATCGCCGAGTGCGCGCAGCGCACGGGCGCGGTGTTCGTGGTCGCATCCGCCCAGGGACGCGACGGCGGCGACGGCGAGCGGACAATCCACAACGCCACCCGCGGATCGAGCTCGATCGAGTTCACCGTGGACGCGCTCTACTGCGCTGAGAAGCCGAGGCCCGGCCCGAACGGGATCGCGGTGGAGTTCGTGTGCTTGAAGCAGCGCGAGGGCGAGCGGCGGAACCTGGTGGTGCCGATCGACGGCCAAACGGGCCTGGTCGCCGAGGAGGTGCACCCATGACGCGCACCGAAGAGGAACGGGAGCGGCGGCGAGCCGAACTCGCCGAGCGCGCAAAGGGGGGCACGAGGAGCGGCGGCAGCAAGCGGTTCGCGCCCCTCAACGCCTTGGTGGACAGCGGGTGGCTCGGCGCGCTCACGCCGCGGGAGCAGCGGGTGTGGTTGGCGATCTACCGCCTTGCCGACTCCGCGAACCGGGCGCGCGCCTCCCACGGCACGATCGCCCGGCTCGCCGGGATGCGGCGCGAGGATGCTGCGCGCACCACGAAGCGGCTCGAGAACCGCGGGCTCCTGCGTGTGCGTGTCCGTGGCCGCACCGTAGGCCGGGCCGGGAAACGCACCTCGAACGAGTACGAGCTGCTCGTGCCGCAGCCTCTCCCGAATAGTGGCGGTGGTGCCACTAATGAGGAGCCCGAATAGTGGCAAGGACGCACCGTGAATAGTGGCGGTGGTGCCACACCATCAGAACTAACAGAAGGGGCGGATGCGCTCGGCGCGCACCGCCGATCGAGAATGCCGCGATCGGCACCGCCCGCTTTTTGATGCTCCCACCCGGCGGTGGCCCTGTGGGTGGACACGGTCTCGGCGTCGGACGGGGGGGTATTGAAATGCCCACCCCCCCTTGACCACCGAGACCCCATTTCCGTCCGAAGCAACGCGGTTGGGGTACGTCGTGAACGGACTCGCACGCTTTCGCATCATGACCCCTTGGATGCCGATGGCACGTTCGGTACCCTTGGGCCACCGGGCGACGCCGTGGCGTCCACGAGCTCGACCCGGGCATGGGGACTTCCGGCATGAGAACCACGATTCTGGCCGCGTTCGTCGCAGTCGCACTTGCCGCTCCGGCGTCCGCGCAGTGCGTCGGAGACCTCAACGGTGACGGCACGGTGAACGGCGCGGACCTCGGCGCACTGCTCGGGGAGTGGGGAACCGCAGGCGGTACGACCGGGGCGGACATCGACGGCAATGGCACGGTGAACGGCGCGGACCTCGGCGCACTGCTCGGGGAGTGGGGCCACTGCCCCGGCGTGCCCGCTTGGGCGACGCTGGTCGAGTTCGCACCAGATCCTCTCGTGGTGACGAACCCGACCCTTCGCGACGCCATCTCCGCTACGGGCCTCGCGTGGCGCGTGCGTGACACGGCAACGCAGATCGAGATGCTCTTGGTGCCGCCGGGGACGTTCGAGATGGGTTGCATCATGGGGTCGGACCAGTACGGGTGCGACCGACAGGGTCTGGAGCTGCCCGTCCACCAGGTGACGCTGACGAACGCGTTCTACCTGGGCCGCTACGAGGTGACGCAGTCGCAGTGGCAGGCGACGATGGGGTCGAACCCGTCGTACTTCCAGAGTGCCAGCACACAGGTTCCGGCGGCACAGGTCCCGAACCGCCCGGTGGAGCGGGTGAGTTGGGACACCATCCAGGGCTACCTGGGCGCGACGGGCATGCGCTTGCCGACGGAGGCCGAGTGGGAGTATTCGTGCCGCGGAGGGACACAAACCCCGTTCTACAACGGGTCGACCGACGACAACACGGTGCGTACTCTGGCGTGGTACGGGGCGAACAATGGCAACCAGACGCGCCCCGTCGGCGGCAAGGCGGCGAACGCGTTCGGCTTCCACGACATGCTCGGCAACACGTGGGAGTGGGTGAACGACTGGTACGCCACGTATCCGAATTCAGCACAAACGGACCCAGTGGGTCCGGCCAGCGCATCGTTCCGCGTGTTCCGCGGCGGCGGCTGGGGCAACGTCTCGGGCAACGTGCGCTCGTCCTTCCGCAACATCAGCACGCCCAGTTACACGCGATGGGACCTCGGGTTCCGCGTCGCGAGGAACCCCTGATTTCCCATCTTCTCTCTTCCCTCTTCCCTGCCACCACGGGCGCACGCCCTTGACCTCGGAGCATCACCCATGAAGAACATCTCGACCGGCTTCGGCCTCTGCGTGGCGGCTGCTGCCGCCCTCGCGTACCCCTTCGTCAGCAGCCTCGCCCCCTCCGCCAACGCCAGCGCGGTTACCGCCGCTGCCGCCGCCGTCAGCACCGCCGCCACGGCGCAGGGTGAGCCGACCATCGTTTGGTACGGCGTCGTCCAAAACACTAAATTCGCCTTCTGTTCCGGTGCGTGCTTCACGCCTAACGACCAATACCGGTCTAACGAGTATTCCGTGCTCTTCCGGGCATGGAGCGATGGAAAGGTCGAGGCGATGAAGACGGCCACTGGAACCAGCGAACTTGGCGGCTTCAGCTCGGGTTCGTGGTACGTGGTGAGTTCCCCCGCCCAAGGCCTGACCTACCGCAGCGACATCAACTTCGACGAGAAGGTGGACGGCGCGGATCTCGGGCAGCTCCTTGCCGACTGGGGTAACGCGCCCCGGCAGGACATCCCGCCGTCGGACTGCCCGCTGGCCCTGATCAACCCCTGACGGCCTGACCTCGGCCACCTGACCGCCGCGACCGGGCCACGCTCCCGCCGGACGCGCACCGGCTTGCGGAGTTCATGCACCGGGAGTTCGGCGCGAAGGCCACGGCCCTTCGGTGTGAGTTCCTGCACGGTGTGGTTCAGTTGAGGTCCTTCGTGGGGTAGATCACGGTGCCATCCGCGTTGGTGCGTGCTCTGATCCGCGTCTTCCCGTCCTTGTCGGACCACAGGACTGCGGCGTTGCCATCCGCAGTGGTGCCTGCGCTGATCCGCGACTTCCCGTCCTTGTCGGACCACGCGACTGCGGCGGTGCCATCCGCAGAGGTGACTGCCAAGATCCGCGTCTTCCCGTCCTTGTCGGACCACAGGACTGCGGCGTTGCCATCCGCAGTGGTGTCTGCGCTGATCCGCAACTTCTCGTCCTTGTCGAACCACTGGACACTGGTGGCGCCATCCGCGAAGGTGGCTGCGCCGATCCGCGTCTTCCCGTCCTTGTCGGACCACACGACTGCGGCGGTGCCTTTCGCGTCGGTACTTGCGCTGATCCGCTCCTTCCCGCTCTTGTCCACCACGCTCCACTCCTTGCAAGTGATCGTGTCGAAGGTGGCATCACCGGCTGGCCGGGCTGCACCGATCAGGGCGGAGCCTGCGAGGATGCTGGCGAGAGCGACGATGGCGAACCGCTGGCGGCGGACGCTGGTTTCGAGAACCCGGATCTGTTCTTGGATGTTGTCCATGCCGCGCAGGGTAGACATCGGTCGGAACCTCCACGCCCCGGCGGGGGCTGTCCCCGTCGCTTTTTGATGCTCCCACCCGGCGGTGGCCCTTTCCGTGGACATGGCCCCGGCGTCGAAGGGGGGATTGAAACGCCCAACCCCCCTATACCCCCCGAGCCCCCGTTTCCGCGAGGGGTACCGCGGTATGGGGAGCACCACAACGGATACACGCTGCGGCTAGCGATCCTCGGCCCGCTTGAGGCGCAGACACGCCGCGCACAATCCGTGGACATTGGAGCGCACCCGGCGACCGCCCTTGTGCACGGGCCGGATCGTCGCGTTGGTCAACGGCCCCGCCGCTCCGCATCGACCGCACCCGTCAGCAGCGCGACCCTGGATGCCCAGGGTGAAGGCGGGGCCGAGCTGCCCATCGAAGCGAAAGCGATTCATGGTCGCATTGTCGTGATCACCCCGGTCGCGTCAATGGAGAGTTCGGAGTTCCCGCGATGCACCGCGCCGTACACACCTGTACACACCTGTACACACTTTCGGCGGTTTGAACGGCACGAATGGCACGATGCGAAGTACGCTCACCCTCGATAGGAACGCAGCAAGGCGGTTTTCGGTTCGGGTGCAGCACGGGAAACGCGATTCCCAAGCTGAATGTCGAGGGTTCGAGTCCCTTTGCCCGCTTTCTCGCTTCGCTCGAAGCGGTCAATCCGGCGCTTCGCGCCGGCGTCACGTCGCTGCGCTCCGTGACCGGGCCTGCGGGCGCCCCTGGCGGGGCGCTGCGAGTCCCTTTGTCCGCTTTGAATCGAAACGCCTAGGGCCCACGCACTTACGGCCCTAACCCGAGCGCGTGCTCGGCGCGGCACTCCAGCGCACTTCCGTACGGCTGTACGGAAACAGGAGGCCCGCCATGAGCCGCTTGCCCGCCTACTGCGTCCACAAGGGACGCCACCTCCTCTACGTCACGCTCGCCGCTGATTCACGAGGCGCGACGGCCAACTCTCGCCGCACCGCGGCTTGACGTGGTGAACATGCGCATCTAGAGCCGGTCCACCCGCAATTGCCCCCGGGCATTGCTGGAACGTCAAGAACCCATCAATCCGTCAACCTCCGCACGATCACGAAGCCTGCTGCGATCAGCAGGCCGAGCCCCATAAACACCGTGGAGTACTGTATCAGCTGGTCCGCGGTCGGTCCCGTGGGCTGCGCATAGATGCAAGCGACGAACCCCGCAGCCCCCGCCGTGATCAAAAGCACCGATGATCCGACGCAGATCACGGTCCACTGTCCGCGACCAATGGGGTACATCATGGGGGACTCCTTGCGCCCGCACACGCTGCCGCGCCATGGGCTTCGGACTGACGGCGATGTTGGCTCGCGGCTCCCGGCGACAGGACGGTTCGACCGAGGTCAGGGGTTGATCAGCGCCAGCGGGCAGTCCGAGGGCGGGATGTCCTGCCGGGGCGCGTCGCCCCAATCGGCTAAGAGCTGCCCGAGGTCCGCGCCGTCCACCTTCTCGTCGAAGTTGATGTCGCTGCGGTAGGTCAGGCCTTGAGCGGGGTCGGAAAAGACCACCCAACCTTCACACGCCACGTCCTCGAAGTCGCAGCCGGGATCATCGACCATGAATGTCCGGTACTCCAAACGGCCATTCGACCATGCTCTAAAGATGGCTCCCTTCGTGTCGTGTCCACCGGACGCTGGCCGGCGCTGCGCGGGCTGGATTCCGTACCACACGATCATCGGCGTGGTCTGCGCCGTGGCGGCGGTGCTGACGGCGGTAGCGGCGGTGACCGCGCTGGCGTTGGCGGAGGGGGCGAGGCGGTCAAGGACGGGCCATGCGGCGATGCCGAGGCCGAGGACGCAGAGGCCGAAGCCGGTTGAGACGTTCTTCATGGTGTTTCTCCGAGGAAGAGTGAGGGGTCAGTTGGTGCACGGTCCCCACTGCGAGAGCAGGTAGCCGAGGTCCGAGCCGTCAACTGCGCCGTCACGATCGAGGTCACTCACCGTGGTCGGGAGCGCTGGACCCCACTCCGACAGGAGGATTCCTAGGTCGGCACCGTTGATCGTGCCGTTCGGGAAAAGGTCGCCGATGCACTCGCAGTAGTCGGGGACGCCGTTGCCGTTGACGTCAGGCGCGCCGGCGGCAACGGCGCAGGCGTCACCGATGCCGTCGTTGTCGCAATCGGCTTGTGTGGGATTGTCGATTGTCGGGCAGTTGTCATCCGGGTCACGGATGCCGTCGCCGTCAAGATCACCTGCCGCAAGCACGACGGAGTGAGCTCCACCGGCTGTGATTGCGGTGCACGCCACCACATCAGATGGAACATCGCTTTGCCCATCGGCGTTGGCGCCCCAGGCTCGAACCGTGCCGTCTGTGCGGAGGGCCAGCGTATGGCTTGTCCCTCCTGAAACCGCTACACATGCTCCTAGGTCAGCTGGGACGATGCACTGACCGCTCCAGTTCGCGCCCCAGGCCCGGACGGAGCCGTCCGATCGAATGGCAATGCAGTGATACCCACCTGCAGCAATGGCGGTGCACGGCCCTAGGTTGCCCGGAACGCTGGCCTGGCCTGTCCAGTTTGAGCCCCAACTGCGGACAATACCGTCACTTTGCAGGGCGACCGTGTGCTCGTTGCCTGCGGCAATCGCAATGCACTTCTCCAGATTCAATGGGGTTTTGCATTGCCCGGAGCTGTCGTCACCCCACGACCGCACGGTGCCCCCAACGCCAAGCGCAATGGAGTGAAAGCCACCACCGGCGACAGCGACGCAATGCCCAAGGTCGAGGGGCACATCACATTGTCCGGAGGTGTTGAGGCCCCAAGCTCGAACGGTGCCGGTAGCAGTAATGGCTAAGGAGTGGAGCACCCCCGCCCCAATTGCGACACACTTGCCAAGGTCTCTTGGTACTTGAGACTGAAAGTAATCGTTAGACCCCCACGCTCGCACTAAGCCGGATGGAAGTAGTCCCAAGGTATGGTCTCCGCCCGCGGCGACCGCCGCGCACAATCCAAGGTCTGCTGGAACATCGCATTGGCCGTAAAAGTTGTTTCGGCCCCAAGCTTGCACCGTCCCCTGCCCCCAAACGACGGTGCACATCCACGCTGCCACGAACACCATCAAGGTCTTTAGAATCATTTCAGAGCTCCCCTAGCCTGGGTCTCGGCCGCGATTCGCACGACTGCCCCGCATCGGTAAAGGTACCCGGCCCTGCAGTCGCGTCCAACACCTGGCATCTGATGCCGTTGACCGTGCGCAGTGCGCCAATTGAAAAGGCCCCATTGAGAGGCCCTGAAGGTGCCCCGAGGGGCTTGCCTTGCGTCAACGTTTCCGTTGCTTACTGCGGACAGCGCGAAACGTCGCTCAGATAGACTCGAAAGACAATACTGGCGAGTTGCCGGGGGAGTCAAGTCATGCCTAGGTCGAATTCTGAGAACTTTGCAGCAAGCGCAGGTCATGCAGCCGCTTCACAGGGTCGGCCCGACGCCATCAAGCCGTTTGTGCTCGGCCTTGACATCGGCGCCAGTTCGGTAGGGTGGGCCCTTCTTGCAATCGATGACTCAGGGGAATCGCGGGGCATCATTGCCTGCGGTGCCCGCACCTTCGAGGCAGGAGTGGACGGGAACCTGACTGACGGACGCGATGAATCAAGGGGCGTGGCGCGGCGCATGGCGCGCCAGCAGCGTCGTCAGACTGCCCGGCGGGTGCAACGCCGGAGACGGGTGTACCGGGCGCTCATGGCGGCCGGACTCCTTCCGAGCATTGATGTCGTGAACCACGCCGGCATCGACGCTGCCCTGCGTCAGCTGGACGACCAACTCCGCCACGCCTGGATTCCCGCCGGCGACCATCGGGCTCAGCTCACCTACCCCTACCAGCTCCGCGCTGCCGCTGCCATGCGGCCGCTCGACTCCTATGCCCTCGGGCGGGCGATCTACCACCTCGCGCAGCGTCGAGGCTTCTTGTCCAACCGGAAGGCGCGTGCGCGGAACGACGAAGAGGGCGTCGTGAAGCAGGGCATCGCCGACCTGCAGTCTGAGATGGATGCGGCCGGTCACTCGACGCTTGGCGCTCACTTTGCCTCGCTCGATCCCCGATCTAGGCGGATCCGGGGTCGCTACACGCACCGCGGCATGTATGAGCGGGAGTTCGACGCGATCGCCCGAACTAATCCCCAAGTTCCCGCGGAGCACTGGAAGGCGATCCGAAAGGCAATCTTCTTTCAAAGGAAGCTCAAGTCCTCCGCCCACCTGATCGGCAACTGCGAGTGCGTCCGGAAGGCGCGTCGAGCTCCGATGTGGCACCCATCCTTCCAGCGCTACCGCATCCTGGAGCAGGTGGCCAACATCAGGGTTACCGAGGACGCTGCTCGGGAGGACCGACCGCTTACTCCAGAGGAACGGGAGGCGTTGGTAGCCCACCTGACCGCGCACGCCAAGGTGACGGCCGCGGGTGCGAAGAAGGCACTCAAGCTCAAGGGTGCGACGCTGTCGATCGAGACGCTCGGCTCGGGCGCCCTGATCGGGGATCGAACCGCAGCGGCGATGCGCTCGGCGTTTGGCGATCGGTGGGCCATCATGCCTGCGGCCGAACGGATGGCCGCGCTCCAAGACGTGCACTCATTCGAGAAGGAAGAGCCGCTCCGCCGCCGCGGCGAGCGCCACTGGAAGCTCGACCCCGCGCAGGCGAAGGCGCTGGCCGAGGTCTCGCTCGAGCCGTCGTATGCCTCCCTGTCTGTGGCTGCGATCGAACGCCTACTCCCGCACCTTGAGCGTGGCCTGAACGGCCGTCAGGCGATCGACATCGAGTTTCCCGACCGCTTCAAGGCGGGAAGTGCGGTCGACCGTCTCGCTCCTGTGCGCGAAGCTATGCCCGACTTGCGCAACCCGGCAGTCGCCCGCGCCCTCACGGAGGTGCGCCGGATCGTGAACCGCGTGGTGGAACACTGGGGTCGGCCGGAAGTCATTCGGATCGAGCTCGCACGCGACCTGAAGCGCAGCAGGATGCAGCGCGAGCGGATCGCCAAGGAGAACCGGGCGCAGGAAAAGGTGCGCGAGCAGGCGGCGGCCCGGGTTCTCGAGGAGGCCAAGGTCGCTGCGCCGAGGCGTTCCGACGTCGAGAAGATGCTCCTTGCCGAGGAGTGCGAGTTCACCTGCCCGTACACGGGTCGGCGCTTCGGGATGCACGATCTCTTCGGGCCGCACCCCCTCGTGGACGTCGAGCACATCATTCCCTTCGCTCGCTCGCTCGACGACTCATTCGCAAACAAGACGCTGTGCTTCGTGGACGAGAACCGGGCGGTCAAGCGTAACCGGACTCCATTCGAGGCATACGCCGGCGATGCCGGTAGGTGGCAGGACATCATTGCCCGCGTCGAGCGGTTCAGGGGCGGGCGTGCGAGGTTCAAGCTCGAGCGCTTCCTGATGCAGGAAGCCGGTGCCGAGGTGCTCGAGGAATTCGCCGACCGCCAGCTCAACGACACGCGCTTCGCAAGCAAGATGGCGGCGCACTTCGTCGGGCGGCTGTTCGGAGGCTCGATCGACGCCGCGGGAACCAGACGGGTGCAGGCGAGCGCGGGCGCAGTCACTGCGCGCCTGCGGCAGGCGTGGCGAATGGGATTTGCGCTGCACGACGACGGGGCGAAGAACCGAGCGGACCATCGCCATCATGCACTCGACGCCATTGCCATCGCCCTTTCCACGCCGTCGATCGTGAAGCGGATGGCGGACGCCGCTAGGCGCGGCGCGGACGCGGGACGTGACGGCCGGCTCTTGGAATTCAGCGAGCCATGGCCGGGGTTCCTTGAGGACGTGAAGGATGCGATCCAGAACGTCACCACTTCTCACCGTCCGGATCGCAGACTCGCGGGTGCGCTCCACGAGGAGACCAATTACAGCCGACCGATCAAGGTCAAGGACAACGTGGTGCATCGGCGCCGAAAGCCCATCGAGTCGGTCAAGGCGTCTGACGTCGAGTCGATCCCCGACTGCGCACTCAGGCAGACCCTCAGCAAGGCGATCGAGTCCGCGCCAAGGCAGCAGATCGATCCCGCGGCACGGCCACTCCAAGACCCATCACGCCCGGAACGGGTGAGGAGGCTCCGGGTGGCGGCCGACCGATCGCCGCAGCCCCTGGCGACCCGCAAGGGTCGCCGGTGGGTGGCACCTGCTTCCAACCATCACATGGCCGTCTACGAGTCGGCATCGGGACGGTGGGCGGTTGATGTGGTCACCCGGCTCGAGGCTCACCGGCGCAAGAGGGAGGGAGAACCCATCGTGCGTCTGGACCGTGGCGATGGCAGCAGGTTCCTGTTCTCGCTGCGCAGCGGCGACACCATGCGACTCAAGGGTGATGACGGGCAGCCGATGTTCGTGGTGGTTCGATCGGTGTCCGGAACTGTGGTCGAGGCGGTCTCCGCGAACGACGCACGCCCCGCACAGGAGGTGCGCAAGGCTGGGGCCGCCGCGGGGCGTTACATGTTCTCCCCAGCGTCGCTGCAGCGAAAGTGTGCGGAGCGCGTCGATATCAGCCCAATCGGGGAGATCACCGTCGCCCATGACTAGGCGGATCATCGACATCGCCGGGGAGCCGCTTGCGCTGTCGCTGTGCGGTGCGCGGCTATCGATGCGGACGGAGTCCGGGCAGCAGGTCGACGTTCCGATCGCGGAGGTCGAGTCGGTGCTTGTCTCGCATCCGCGTGCAACGCTCTCGGTGCAGTCGCTTGCCGAACTTGCTGCTGCAGGCATCTCAACGGTCATCTGCGACGCGACACACCGGCCCACTGGCGTCGTGCTACCGATCGCAGAGCATGGCAAGATCGCGGCACGCTTCGCCGCCCAGGCAGCACTCAAGCGCCCGGTTCGCAAGAAGCTCTGGCGGCAAGTCGTGCGAGCCAAGATCCGCAGCCAAGCCGTCGCCCTGCAGAGCCTCGTTGGCTCCGATGCCGGTCTGGCGGCCATGTGCAAGTGTGTGCGGTCCGGCGACCCCACCAACGTCGAGTCACAGGCAGCGGTTCGGTACTGGCGACGGGTGTTTGGCGACGAGTCGTTTCGTAGGGATCCCGCGCTTGGCGGGCGAAACGCCCTGCTGAACTACGGGTACGCGGTGATCCGCGCATCGGTGGCGCGAGCGATCTGCGGCGCAGGCCTTCATCCGGCCCTCGGCATCCACCACCATAGTCGAGGGAATCCGCTGTGCCTCGCCGACGACCTCATGGAACCGTTCCGCCCGGTGATCGACGTGGCGGTGGCGCGGCTCTCTGCCGAAACCAGGGACGAGATCGACCTTGACCGTGACTCCAAGCGCGAGTTGCTCGCTGCGGCATCCGGTCGCGTGTTGGCAAGTGGCGAACGGAGGACGGTGTTCGACGTCATCGAGCGGTTTGTCCTTGGCATGGCCAAGGTCGTTGACGGAGAGGCCGACCGCCTCTGGATCCCCAAGCTCACCTTCGAACGTCCGGGATGATCCGGTCGGCCTATCGCCCCATGTGGCTGATCGCCATGTTTGATCTTCCGGTGACTTCGAAGCTTGCCCGGAAGCGAGCGACCGAGTTCAGGGCTTGCCTCCTCGATGGCGGATTCATCATGCTCCAGTATTCCGTCTATGCGCGGTTCTGTGACAGCGCGGAGTCCGCGGACTCGAAACGCCTCTACGTACGGGCCAACCTGCCGCCAAGCGGGTCGGTTCGGCTCCTCGCGGTGACTGATAGGCAGTTCGCGAAGATGGAGCATTACCGCGAGAGAAAGCGAACCAGCGGAGAGGATCCACCCGAGCAACTGCTGCTTTTTTGACGCCGAAAATGCCGCAAGCCACCCGTGGAAGGTGGCTTGCAACATACAGAGTCTATCTGAGCGACGCTTCGCGGCCGTTCACAGCGCAATGGACGAACACCTGCAAGGGTTGGAGAGTCTATCTGAGCGACGCTTCGCGGCCGTTCACAGCGCGCCTGGCTGACATCCGCGAGGGTCGGCTAGTCTATCTGAGCGACGCTTCGCGGCCGTTCACAGCTTCCGCCCGAAATGCTGTTCCAGCAGGGCGAGTCTATCTGAGCGACGCTTCGCGGCCGTTCACAGCATACACCACGGCCACGGCGCTGACCACGGGAGTCTATCTGAGCGACGCTTCGCGGCCGTTCACAGCCCCTTGGTTGAAGTAGCACAACCCGCTTGAGTCTATCTGAGCGACGCTTCGCGGCCGTTCACAGCTACGCGCAAGTATACAGGTCGGCATTCCCGAGTCTATCTGAGCGACGCTTCGCGGCCGTTCACAGCCCCGCCTGGACTATTTGGAGGTGCCGTGCAGTCTATCTGAGCGACGCTTCGCGGCCGTTCACAGCGCTCGGCCTCTTGGTCCTCGGTCAGCTCGAGTCTATCTGAGCGACGCTTCGCGGCCGTTCACAGCGTGCAAGCTCTTGAGGGAATGCCGGGACTAGTCTATCTGAGCGACGCTTCGCGGCCGTTCACAGCTGATCCACTCATCGTGGGTGTGGCCCGTCAGTCTATCTGAGCGACGCTTCGCGGCCGTTCACAGCCCCTCTGGTTCGCGCTCCTGCTCGGCGTGGAGTCTATCTGAGCGACGCTTCGCGGCCGTTCACAGCCCCGGCAGCTCCGCGTGGACCTGCGCCGCAGTCTATCTGAGCGACGCTTCGCGGCCGTTCACAGCTGATCCATTCGTCATGCGTGTGGCCCGTCCAGTCTATCTGAGCGACGCTTCGCGGCCGTTCACAGCGGCTTCTTGCGCCACGGGATGAGCGTGTAAGTCTATCTGAGCGACGCTTCGCGGCCGTTCACAGCGTACAGGCGAACGGGGGGCGGCAACCCCTCAGTCTATCTGAGCGACGCTTCGCGGCCGTTCACAGCCGACTCCCCTGTCACATTCCCAGAGGAAGTCAATACGGGCGCTTGAGGGTTGTCGTGAACTCCCGAAGCTCCGCGAGAAGCCGCTTCGCCTCGCCCGATGCCTCGGCTGCTTTCTTCGTGGATCGTTTCGCCAGAAGGTCGCGAATCTTCGAAACCCGGTCAAGGACCGCGGCCTGCATGACGCCATGCCCCTTCCGAAAATCGTGTTCGAGCGAGTTCGCGGGGAAGATCGCCTCTTCGAACTTGAGGGACGCCCCGACGTCACGGACCTTCGCCATGTGGTCGTTGAGGGCCCTTCGGGCGCGTGTCCCGAGCAGCCTGGTGCCTGCGTCGGGAGTTCCGTCTGCCTCGTACTTCGAGGCCGTGATGTACGTCGCGACGATCGCCTGGTCGACCTTCGATACCATCTCGTCGACAAGGGTGAACCATGCGCGGACTGCCTTGCGCAACGCGGCGTCCTTTGCAGCGAGGCGGAGGTAGCGACCCTCGACCCGCGGCGTCAGATCTACCCACTTGGACGGCTCGAGCCCGCAGGTTCGCGCAGCGGCATCTCGGTCGGCTGCAATGCCGCGGTCAAAGCCCAGCTTGACGGACATGGCCGCATCCATGTTCAGGACACCGGCCTCGCTGTCCATGCAGGACGCGTCCCTCCCATCCGGCGGCCTGCGGTCCAGGAGCGTCCCATCCGACGCGAGCCAGACCTGACGCGGCTGCTCGAAGATCGCGTCGACCAGCAGCTCGGGTCGGCCGGCCGCTTTCGCCGCGTTCTTGACCTTGGCGATCGTGAAAGACGCGAACTTTGCGTCGGTGGCCTGCGGCTTCCCGGATGCATCTCGGCCGAAGATCACCGAGCCACCGCACGTCCCCGAGGGCTTTGACACGCTCACGGGGCAAGAGAACGGGATCCAAGAAGCAGCACTGCCCGCGAGCCCGTGCCAGACGACGATCTTCGTGCCGGCGTTCTGGCGCTCCTGCAGAAGCTCGACGATCTTCTCGCCGACGGAAACAAATCCACCGCCGCTCTCAAGCTCGAGCAAGACCACGTCGCACTTCTTGGCGGCAGCGCCTTCGAGGACCTCACGCAGCGACATGTGGTCGAAGCCGGGCTCGTCCATAGAACCCGACTGGAATCCCACGCCGCCTTCAAGCCGCGCATGTCCAATCGTCTCGGCGTGCGCGGCCGTAGTGGCGACGGCGCCAAGCAGCAACGTCAGCCAGCATGAGCGGAACAAGGCTCCGACGCACAACCTAATGCGAGGAAGGATGCGAGAACAGCCGCTCGATGCCGCCGCCTCAATCGTCTGGTGCTGCTCAGGAAACAGCTGCTCTGCACCCTCCGCTGCCGATGCTGCTGAGCGGGAGGCCGCCGCCGCCTGGATCAGAGTCTTCATGTTGGTCCATCTCCCCGAAGGCGCCCGGCCCCTCCCGTAGACAGGGTACCGATGCGTTGCGCCAGATCAAACCCCTTCCCGCCTGCCTGCTGTACGGAACTGTACGGAAGTACGGTGAAACGAACGGGTCATTCGGTACAATCAAACCGCGTTTGGAGTGCATCAGAGCGGTTTTCAGCTGTGGGAACGCGCTTCCCAAGCTGAATGTCGAGGGTTCGAGTCCCTTTGCCCGCTTTCTCGCTTCGCTCGAAGCGGTCAATCCGGCGCTGCGCGCCGGTGTCACGTCGCTGCGCTCCGTGACCGGGCCTGCGGGCGCCCCTGGCGGGGCGCTCCGAGTCCCTTTGCCCGCTTTGAATCGAAACGCCTAGGGCCCAAGCACTTACGGCCCTCACCCGAGCGCGTGCTCGGCGCGGCACTCCAACGAACTTCCGTACGGCTGTACGGAAACAGGAGGCCCGCCATGAGCCGATTGCCCGCTTGGTGTGACCTCCATCGCTGATGTTGAGGTCGAGGTGGTCAGGGAGTGCGGGCGACGCGGAAGCCGAGCGTGATCGCGCCCGCGCCGCATGCACTGCGTGCCGACGATCGTGCGGATGACGCGCTGTCGGCCCAACTGCCGCCGCGAATGACGTAGCAGGAAGGGGATGGCGGGATGGTTGGTCCTGTCGGATCGACCTGCGGGGCTGAGGGATACTCGGCGAACCACGCCTGGACCCACTCGGAGACGTTGCCCGACATGTCGTGCAGGCCAAATCCGTTGCCCGGCTTTCCGCCAACAGGGCGAGTCTGCCCGTCGGAATTCGCCGAGTACCACGCGATGCTCGGAAGCAACGTGTCGTCATTCGTCCCGCTGGGTTGACCATCGAACCCATGGAATGCTGTCGTTGTCCCGGCGCGGTAAGCCCACTCCCACTCGGCTTCGGTGGGCAACCTCATCCCGGTCGAGCTCAGGAAGGTCGAGATGATCTCCCGTTCCACCCGATTCACGGGCAGCTCAGCACCGGGCCATGTCGATGGATTCGAGCCCATCGTGGCCATCCACTGCGCCTGCGTCACCTCGTAACGACCCAGGTAGTACGCCCGCGTCAGCGTCACCTGGTGCACCGGGGACTCGCTCTGCGCACACGCATGCTGCACCGACGGACTGCATCCCATCTGGAACGTCCCCGACGGGACGAGAAGCATCTCGATTCCCGTTCCGGTGTCCCGTACGCGCCAGGGAAGTCCCGTCGCAAGGATGGCGGCGCGCAGTTGCGCGTCGGTGACCACGGAGGGGTCCGGCTGCCACTGGATGACGGTCGCCCACGTCGGGGTTGCACCGCAGGGCCCCCAGTTCGCGAGCAGCGTGCCGAGGTCCGCGCCGTTGACGATGCCGTCGCCGTTGGCGTCGGCGCGGGTGCCCTGGCCTGCCGCCGGCCCCCAGTCGGAAAGGAGCGCACCGAGGTCGGAACCGTCTACCGCGCCGTCGTTGTTCAGGTCCGATGGCACGCACGGCGCCTGGCAGGCGTCGGGGACGCCGTCGGCATTGACGTCCGAGAGCGAGCCATCGAGGATTTGGCCGTAGTCGACGATGCCGTCAGAGTTGCAGTCGGCGGACCATTCGATGACGGACTCTGACAGGAACGAGGGCCGGGCGTCATTCCACCGATCGGTGACCCAAATGTGCAGGCAGTTCTCGTTATCGACGTCGTTGTTCGGCTCGCCCGGCGCCCACAACGTGAAGTTGAATGGTTCCTGCGTCACCCATCGCCAGCCACACCCCGGCTCGCAGCTGCCGGGCTCCTGATATCCGCCCAGCCAGCAACTTCGGTTGATGCCGGGTGGCGGAGTCGTTGTCAACGCGAACACGAACGCATTCTCCTCGGCCGATTGGACGGTGGCGAGGTGGCCGCCGCCCCCGATCGCCAACGAGTTCGCGTCACTCCATGACCGCAACTGTGGGTCCACTTGATACCAATGCCCATTCCCCCCATCCTCCACGCGCCACTGCACGGCCTGCTGCGCTTGCGCTGTTGAGGCCGCGAAGAGGGTGACCACCGCCGCCTGAATCAGATTCTTCATGTTGGGCTATCTCCCCGAAGCCGCCCGGCCCCGGACAGGGTCAGGCTACTGAGGCGTAACGCCGGATCAAACCCCCTGCCCCGCGGATTGCCCGTACGGAACTGTACGGAAGTACGGTGAAACGAACGGGTCAATCGGTACCATCCAACCACGTTTGGAGCGTAACGCTCCCGCTGGGCGATGTAGTCAGGGGTTAATCAGGGCCAGAGGGCAGTCCGACGGCGGGATGTCCTGCCGGGGCGCATTGCCCCAATCGGCCAGGAGCTGCCCGAGGTCCGCGCCGTCCACCTTCTCGTCGAAGTTGATGTCGCTGCGGTAGGTCAGGCCTTGGGCGGGGTCGGAGACCACCTGCCAAAGCTCACATAGAGGGATTGTGCTGCCCGGCATCCACCGCAAGCAATTCAGGCCCGTAGTTTGGAACTGGCCGTATGTCACTTCGATTCGACCGTTTGACCAAGCTCGAAACACTGAGTCTCCGCTCACGCCGTACCACACAATCGTCGGCGTGGCTTGCCCCGTTGCGGCGGTGCCGACAGCGGCGGCAGCGGCGGTGACCGCGCTGGCGTTGGCGGAGGGAGCGAGGCGGTCAAGGACGGGCCACGCGGCAATGCCGAGGCCGAGGACGCAGAGGCCGAAGCCGGTTGAGACATTCTTCATGGAGTAACGCTCCAGCTGGGCGATGTGGTTAGGGATTGATCAACGCGAGCGGGCAGTCCGACGGCGGGATGTCCTGCCGGGGCGCGTCACCCCAATCGGCAAGCAACTGCCCGAGGTCCGCGCCGTCCACCTTCTCGTCAAAATTGATGTCGCTGCGGTAGGTGAGGCCTTGGGCGGGGTTGTTCACGACCGCCCACGTGTCGTTACATATTGGAGTGGGGCACGCACTGTTCATATCGAAGGACTTGCACTCGACTCGGCCGTCGCTCCATGCCCTGTACAGCCTCGCAAAGCCGTACACCCCGCCCTGCGACAGCCCGTACCACACAATCGTCGGCGCACCCTGCGCTGTGGCGGCGGCGGCCACCGCAGTCACGGCGGTCGTGCCGACGCCTACGGCGTTGGCGTTGGGCATGAGGCGGTCAAGGACGGGCCAGGCGACGATGGCCCCCGCGAGCAGTGCGAGGCCGGTTCCGGTGGACAAGTTCTTCATGGTGATGCTCCGAGGTCAAGGGCGTGCGCCCGTGGTGGGATGGAAATGGGAAGAGGGGAAGAAGGGAGAGTGAGGTCAGGGGTTCCTCGCGACGCGGAACCCGACGAAGTTGTATGCCTCATGGAGATTGACTCCGTCGCGTCTAGATGAGCGCACGTAGTCCGAGCTCTGCATCCATGAGCCGCCGCGGCTCAAGCCGGTTACTGCGTTCACTGGGCCAGTAGGGTCCGTTTGCGCGACGCTCGAATAGGTGCCGAACCGATCATTCACCCATTCCCACACATTGCCCAGCATGTCGTGAAAGCCGAAGGCGTTGGCCGCCTTGCCGCCAACGGGGCGCGTCTGACTGCCAGCGTTCGGCGAGTACCACGCCAGTGCACCCACCGTGGCGTCGTCGGTCGACCCGTTGTAGAACGGCGTCTGTGTGCCAGCACGGCACGCGTACTCCCACTCCGCTTCCGTTGGTAGGCGCATGCCCGTTGCGCCCAGATAGCCCTGGATGGTGTTCCAACTCACCTGCTCGACCGGGCGGTTCGGGACCTGAGCCGCCGGAACCTGTGCGCTCGCACTCTGGAAGTTGGACGGGTTCGAACCCATCGACGCCTGCCACTGCGCCTGCGTCACCTCGTAGCGTCCCAAGTAGAACGCGTTCGTCAACGTCACCTGGTGGACGGGCAGCTCTAATGAGCTGCACCCGAAATGATTCGATCCCATGCTGCACCCCATCTCGAACGTCCCCGGCGGTACCAGCAGCATCTCAATCCCCGTCCCCGTGTCGCGCACGCGCCACGGAAGCCCCGTCGCCTGGATTCCATCGCGAAACTGCGCGTCCGTGACCACGGCAGGGTCCGGCTGCCACTGGATGACGGTCGCCCACG